>Ga0209603_1001253_pt1 | contig 26914 bp, 21 predicted proteins | sample COGITO_mtgs_1206_FD_184812 | JGI IMG/M metagenome (GOLD analysis project Ga0209603, IMG submission 184812) | Pelagic marine microbial communities from North Sea - COGITO_mtgs_120607 (SPAdes) (version 2) | ecosystem: Environmental > Aquatic > Marine > Epipelagic ... | reverse complement strand
GCCGTGGCCAATGTGGTAATCCCTACGGGACCTCCCTTAAATTTATCAATAAGGGTGGTAAGAATTTTATTGTCCATTTCATCTAGTCCATGAGCGTCAACATTTAAAGCATTCAGGGCATATTGAGTAATTTCAATATCAATTTTACCGTTCCCTTTAATTTGCGCAAAATCCCTGACCCTTCTCAGCAGGCCATTAGCAATTCTTGGGGTACCCCTGCTTCTCCCCGCAATCTCGATTGCGGCTTGTGAAGTAATGGCGACATTCAAGATATTGGCGCTGCGTTCCAAGATGGTGGATAAGAGTTCGGTATTGTAATATTCCAGTCGACTGGTGATGCCAAATCGAGCGCGCATGGGAGCGGTCAATAATCCAGAACGAGTAGTTGCGCCTACTAACGTAAAGGGGTTAAGGTTAATTTGAACTGTTCGGGCATTGGGACCCGTTTCAATCATGATGTCGATCTTGTAGTCCTCCATAGCGGAATACAAATACTCCTCTACTATAGGACTCAACCGATGGATTTCATCGATAAACAATATATCTCTAGGCTGTAAATTGGTCAGCAGTCCTGCCAGATCTCCGGGCTTGTCTAATACAGGTCCAGAAGTCATTTTGATACCCGCTTGCAACTCCCCCGCCAAAATATAGGCTAAGGTAGTTTTTCCCAGACCAGGAGGACCGTGAAAAAGGGTATGGTCCAGTGCTTCTTCGCGTTGATTTGCTGCCGCTACAAATACCTTTAGGTTTTCCAGGATACTGTCTTGGCCAGCAAAATCATCAAAACTTTCTGGTCTTAAGGCTCTGTCTATGTCTTTTTCCTCAGGTGAGAATTGATCACCAGAGGGGTCTAAAAACTCATTCATCTATAACAAAGATAAATGATTAATGCTTAGCAAATAAATCCCTTGGAAAGGTAACAGCATTAAAAACAAGGATAAAGGGTGTTAAAATAAAAAAGCTGCCTTGAGGCAGCTTTTTGTTGGTATTATATCCCTAATGTTGCAATTCTTCTTCCCCTTCTTTAAGTGGAATATGCTGTGGCACATAGTCTTCCTCATGACCCGGTTTAGAATAATCATAAGCCCATCGGTGTACTTCAGGGATTTTTCCTTCCCAGTTCCCGTGAATGTGCTCAATAGGAGCCGTCCATTCGAGTGTATTGGATTTCCAAGGGTTTTGTTCTGTGGGTTTTCCGTAAAAAATACTGTGGATAAAATTGTACAGGAATACTAATTGAGCTGCTCCTGCGATCAAAGCAAATACGGTAATCACAACATTGATATTGGCCAAATCGTCAAAATAAGGAAAGGCTGTGTTGGTATAGTACCTTCTCGGTAATCCAGCCATTCCAATAAAGTGCATGGGGAAGAATACCCCATAGGCACAGATAGCGGTGACCCAAAAGTGGAGGTAACCCAAGTTTTTATTCATCATCCTTTTGAACATCTTAGGGAACCAGTGGTAAACCCCAGCAAAAAGTCCATAAAGTGCCGAGATTCCCATTACTAAATGGAAGTGGGCTACTACAAAATAAGTGTCATGAACGTTGATGTCAAGCGTACTGTCACCCAAAATGATTCCTGTCAATCCACCAGAGATAAAGGTGGATACCAAACCAATAGAAAACAGCATGGCAGGATTGAGCTGCAAATTACCTTTCCAAAGGGTGGTGATATAATTGAAAGCCTTTACCGCTGAGGGGATAGCTATCAATAGTGTTGTAAAAGTAAATACCGATCCAAGAAATGGATTCATTCCTGAGATAAACATATGGTGTCCCCAAACAATGGTTGACAAAAAGGCAATAGCCAAAATAGAAGCTACCATCGCACGATAACCAAAAATGGGTTTTCGAGAATTGGTCGCTATGATTTCTGAGGTGATTCCCAGGGCAGGCAATAATACAATGTATACTTCGGGGTGACCCAAAAACCAAAAAAGGTGTTCGTAGAGAACAGGCGATCCTCCTTGATAATGCAATACCTCTCCTTGAATAAAAATGTCTGAAAGGAAAAAGGAAGTTCCAAAACTTCTATCCATAATCAATAGCAAAGCTGCTGATAACAACACAGGAAAGGAAACCACTCCAATAACGGCAGTGATAAAGAAAGCCCATATGGTTAAAGGCAAACGACTCATGGTCATTCCTTTGGTTCTAAGATTCAATACGGTAACGATATAATTCAGTGATCCCAACAAAGAGGATGCAATAAAGATAGCCATAGAAACGAGCCAAAGGGTCATTCCCAATCCAGATCCTGGTTGTGCTTGTGGCAATGCGCTTAGTGGAGGGTAAATCGTCCATCCAGCTGCTGCAGGCCCTGCTTCAACAAATAGTGAACCGATCATAATAACACTAGAAAGGAAAAACAACCAATAGGAAATCATGTTGAGCAATCCAGAAGCCATATCTCTTGCTCCGATTTGCAACGGAATTAAAAGGTTACTGAAGGTTCCACTCAATCCTGCTGTGAGGACAAAGAATACCATAATGGTTCCGTGAATGGTAACCAAAGCCAGATATACATTAGGGTCCATGACACCATCAGGCGCCCATTTTCCCAGTAGGGCAGACATAATGCCCATAGGCTGCTCTGGCCAAGCGAGTTGTAATCGGAATAATAGAGACATAGCAATCCCTATAATCCCCATAAATAATCCTGTGATCAAGTATTGTTTCGAGATCATTTTATGATCTTGACTGAAAACATACTTGGTGATGAACGTTTCTTTGTGATGATGTCCGTGATCCTCCTCTTCGTGTACTTGCGCTGCTGCTGTTGACATGATCTTATTTAATTTTAAGGTTTATTGAATGACTTCGGCAAAAGTTTGCTGATCAGTCATCCATTTTTCAAATTCTTCGGGTGTTTCTACGACTATTTTCATTTGCATATTGTAGTGCGAAGCCCCACAAATTTTATTACAAAGTAACAAATAATCGAATACATAAGGTTCTAAAGCCTCCTCACCTTTTGCGATAAGGGCTTGACTGTTTTCTCTTCTGATGGCATTGATTTTTTTGACCTTGGCTTTCATGTCTTCTGTTTGACGCATTTCCTCGGTCGTTACAGTAGGTACAAATGCAAATTCAGTGATCATACCCGGTACACAATTCATTTGTGCTCTAAAGTGAGGCATGTAGGCAGAATGCAATACGTCCTGAGAGCGCATTTTAAAAATAACTTCTCTGCCTGTAGGCAGGTGCAATTCTTGCACCACTACATCGTCAAAACCATTGGGGTCGGTAGCATCAATTCCAACGAGATTTTTTCCATCAAAATCTTGTAAAAAACGAACATTGGCATCACCCAAAACGCCATCTTCTCCAGCATAACGGGCTTTCCAATTGAACTGCTGAGCATATAGCTCTACCACCAAAGCATCTTCATTTTCTTCAACCGTCATGATATCTGTCCAAGTGTACAATCCGTATAGGATCAACCCTGCCAATGCAATTACAGGGATGATGGTCCAGATGGCTTCCAATCGGTCATTGTCTGCATAAAACAAAGCTTTTTTACCCTTTTCACCTCTGTATTTATAGGCAAAATAATGCAAAAGGGCTTGAGTAATCGTCTGTGTAAAAAAGATGATAGCAAACGAAATCCACATCAGATTGTCATACTCAATGCCGTGTTCTGATGATGCATCGGGCAAGAGTACATCTCCCCATTTCCAGAAGGAAAACAAGGTGATAGCATAAATGAATATCAAAAAGGCAAACATCATCTGTCCGTTCCAACGGTTATCATCGTCATCTGCTACCTGAGTGTTCTCTTTTTTAGGTTGAGACAATTCAAATATCTTGGTGATTTGCCAGATGGCAATTGCGATCAACGCTAAAACCGTAAGTGTCAATAAAATCGTCATTTATCTTACCATTAATTGATTAATAGTGAAAGCGTTCACTCTCTCCCATGAATGGATCTCCCACTGCATGAAGTGGTGCTTTCGAAATTTCTTTAAATACAACAAACAAGAACAGTCCAAAGAAGAATAAAAATCCTCCCAATTCGGCAACACCAATGAACCACTGGTCTCCTACGGCCGAAGGCATGATCATGTTGAATACGTCTATATAATGCCCCAGTAGGATCACAATACCCGCCATAACAATAAAGTAATTGAGACGTTTGTAATCACTGTTCATCAAAATCAATAGTGGGAATATAAAATTCATGACCAACATACCGAAAAAAGGTAGGTTGTAGTCCTCAATTCGAGTGATGAAATAAGTCACCTCTTCAGGAATGTTGGAGTACCAAATGAGCATGAATTGTGAAAACCACAAATAGGTCCAGAAAATACTGACGCCAAACATAAATTTTCCTAAATCGTGGATGTGGCTGTCATTAACTTTTTCAAGATAGCCTTTCGACTTGAGGTAAATCGTGATCAAGGCAATAGTGGTTATACCTGATACAAACATACTGGCAAAAACATACCAGCCGAAGAGTGTACTGAACCAATGGGGATCAATAGACATCACCCAATCCCATGACATCATGGATTCTGTTACAATAAAGAATACCAAAAATGCCGCTGAAATTCTAAAGTTCTTTTTGTGATTGGAGATGTCCTTGGCTTGGTCTTGCGCCAAAGAGAATTTTCTCGAGAAATAACGATAGGTCGTCCATCCACCAATATAAATCAACGCGCGGGTTAAAAACCCTGGAACGTTGAGAAAGCCTACTTTTCCTTGAATCAATTTATCATGGGCCACCACTTCAGGATCCATCCAAATAAAAAGATGATTGAAATGCATTCCTGACAGTAGGAGGATTACAAAAACAACGAGTGCACCAGGCAACAAATAAGCGGTAATGCCTTCCATTACTCTAAAAAGAGCAGGAGACCAACCTGCCTGTGCGGCTCGGTTAACAGCATAAAAGGCTAGTGTACCTAGGGCAATCATCATAAAGAAGAAGGCCGCTACATAGAGAGCTGCCCATGGTTTATTTTGTAGTTGGTGTAACAAATGTTCACCGTGGTGATCTTCACCATGCTCCTCTCCATGTGTAGAAGCAGCTTGATGTTCTCCTTCTGCATGGTCATCAACCTTATGATCGGCTCCATGACTATCAGCAGTGCCGAGTCCTTCACCGTGATGCGGATCGGCTACCATAGCGGTTGCTTCCTCAACAGTATCGGGAGCAGTTAAAAATCCATAGGTCAAACCTAGAAATCCAACAACCATCAAAATGATGGAAAAGTTTCTTAATTTATTTGTAAAAGTATACATACCGTTGTTCAATAAATTATTTGTCAATTAGGTTTTCTCTCAACTCCATAACATGTTGTGCAATTTGCCACCTTTCGGTTGCATTAACTTGTCCAGCATGAGATCCCATTGCGTTTCTACCATACATTAATACATGATAGATACTTCCGGGTGTAATGTCGCGATCTGCATAATTGGGTACGCCCAAGTATTTTTCTCGGGTCATCAATATGCCTTGTCCATCTCCTTTTTTTCCATGACAGACGGCACAATAGATAGCGTATAATTCTTTTCCCTGATTGAGGTTATCTTCAGTGATTTCAATAGGAGATTTAAGATCTGCTTTGGCCGATTCATATCCTTCGTTACTATCGGGATAGTCGTAAGGAACCCACCCTCTGTTAATCGAACCCTCTACAGGGAGCTGGGCTTCAATACCGTTAGCAAAAGCATCGGAATCTGCATAAGTTTCATATCCCACTGGTTCATACATATTAGGGAAATATTGATAATTGGGTTTAGATGGGTTGAAACAAGATTGTAAGCTCAACAGCAGTGCCATAAGCACCCAAAAAGAAGTTGTTCTATTCATCATCGCCCTTTTTTTCAATGGTTGTAATATCAATGGCTCCCGTCTCTTTTAACAAGGATTTGATTTCTTTTTCGTTGTTGTGCAACTCAATTTCGATCAAAAATTTATCGTCAGTGGTCAGGGGGTTTGGATTTTCTGCTTCTTTAAATGGCCATAGCTTACTTCTTAGGTAAAAGGTAATGACCATTAAGTGAGCGGCAAAAAATACCGTCATTTCAAACATGATGGGAACGAAAGCAGGCATGTTTTCCAAATAGGAAAAACTTGGCTTCCCTCCGATATTTTGTGGCCAATCTTCGATCATGATATAATTCATCATCATTACCGCCACGGCAAAACCTATACATCCGTATATAAAGGCCATAATCGAAATACGGGTTTCGGCCAATCCAAGGGCTTTGTCTAAACCATGGACTGGAAAAGGAGTGTAAACCTCTTCAATATGGTGCTTTTTCTTGCGGATCGATTTTACTGCAGACAACAGTACATCGTCGTCGTCGTATAAAGCGTGTATTACTTGATTACTGCTCATTCGCCGTCTCTTAATTTTTTATATTTCTCTCCAGAGGATTTTAAAATGGTTTTTACTTCTGCCTGAGCAATCACAGGGAATGTTCTGGAATAAAGCAAAAACAGTACAAAGAAAAATCCTATGGTACCTATAAATATTCCTATGTCCACAAAGGTGGGGGAAAACATGGTCCAAGAGGAAGGTAGATAATCCCTGTGCAATGAAGTCACAATGATTACAAATCGTTCAAACCACATACCAATGTTCACCACTATTGAAATGATAAAGGAAAAAACGATACTGGTTCTCAATTTTTTAAACCACATGAATTGTGGGGAGAAAACATTACAGGTCATCATGGACCAATAGGCCCACCAGTAGGGTCCTGTTGCTCTGTTAAGGAAGGCATACTGTTCGTATTCTACTCCTGAATACCAAGCGATAAACAACTCGGTAATATAGGCAACACCCACAATAGAGCCAGTGATCATGATAACGATATTCATCAACTCAATGTGTTGCACAGTGATATAGTCTTCCAAATGGGAAACCTTACGCATGATAATCAATAAGGTATTTACCATAGCAAAGCCTGAAAATATAGCTCCAGCCACAAAATAGGGAGGGAAAATAGTGGTGTGCCAACCTGGAATAACTGAGGTGGCAAAGTCAAAAGATACAATGGTATGAACGGAGAGTACCAATGGTGTAGCCAATCCTGCCAAAACCAATGAAACTTCTTCAAATCGTTGCCAATCTTTGGCCCTACCCGACCAACCAAAGCTCAAAAGACTGTATATTTTCTTTTGGAATGGCTTAATGGCTCGATCACGAATCATGGCAAAGTCAGGCAATAATCCCGTCCACCAAAAAACCAATGAAACCGATAAATAGGTAGAAATGGCAAATACGTCCCACAAAAGCGGGGAGTTAAAATTCACCCAGAGGGAGCCGAACGTATTGGGAATGGGTAAAACCCAGTATGCCAACCATGGTCGTCCCATGTGTATGATGGGAAATAATCCCGCTTGGATTACAGAGAAAATGGTCATGGCTTCCGCAGATCGGTTGATGGCCATTCTCCATTTTTGTCTGAATAATAGAAGTACTGCAGAAATCAAAGTCCCTGCATGACCAATTCCTACCCACCATACAAAGTTGGTGATGTCCCAAGCCCAACCTACTGTTTTATTCAAGCCCCACGTTCCTATTCCTGTACCTATGGTATAGGCAATACAGCCCAATCCCCATAGGAAGGCAGTGAGGGCAATACCGAAAACAATCCACCATTGGCGATTGGCTTTTCCCTCTACGGGGGCCGCCACGTCAACTGTGACATCGTGATACGTCTTGTCGCCAGTTACTAAGGGTTTTCTTATAGGTGCTTCGTAATGAGATGCCATACGATTGGTTTTTTCTATTTCTAAGATTCGTCAGTGTTTCTTACCATGGTTTGATACATGACATTGGGTTTTGTCCCTACGCTTTCCAGTAAATGATACATTCTATCTTCTTCTTTCAACGCAGCCACTTGGCTATCTTTATCGTTGATGTCTCCAAAAACAATCGCTCCGTTGCTGCAAGCATTGGAACATGCTGTCTGAAATTCTCCATCTTCAATAGGTCTTCCTTCCAACTTGGCATCCAATATGGTTTTTTGAGTCATCTGGATACACATGGAACATTTTTCCATTACCCCTCTTGATCGTACCACCACATCGGGATTCAGTACCATACGGCCCAAATCGTTATTCATGTGATAATCAAACTCATCATTTTTATTGTATAGGAACCAATTGAACCTTCTCACTTTATAAGGGCAGTTATTGGCACAATAACGTGTTCCAACACATCGGTTATAGGCCATATGATTTTGACCTTGTCGACCATGGGAAGAGGCCGCCACTGGGCAAACCGTTTCACAAGGAGCATGGTTACAGTGCTGACACATTACGGGTTGGAAAGCAACCTGTGGGTTTTCAGATGCGTTTTCCATCTCACCAAAAGTGGTCAATGAATCTCCTAAACCTGAAATATCTTCTTTGGTTTGATCGTCATCTCCAAAAGTTTCTCCAGAAGAATAATAACGATCAATTCTCAACCAGTGCATATCTCTTGACTTTCTGATTTCTTGTTTTCCTACAACAGGAACATTGTTTTCAGAATGACAGGCAATCACACAAGCACCACAACCGGTACAGGCGTTTAGGTCGATAGACATATTAAAATGATGACCCACGGAACGGTCAAAAGCTTGCCACATGTCAACCTCCGGGGAAGTGACTTCGTATTCCATATGGTTTTTAGAAACTTTTGGAATAGCGTTCCAGTATTTTTTATCCTTAGTGTTAAAAACCTCCAAGGTCGTCTCTTTGACGATGTCTCCCCTTCCCATTAGCGTGTTGTGCAATTGCACACAGGCAAACTCGTGAAAACCATCTGCAAGTGATATTGTTACTTCTTGGACAGCATCAAAATTATTGTATAGAGGGTAGGCATCAACACCCACTTGCATTTCATCTTGCAAACCTCTTTTTTCACCATATCCAAAGGCCATACCTACTGTCCCTTTGGCTTGACCTGGTTGAATGATTACAGGAGCAACGAGGCTTTTGCTTCCTACGGTTACATTGGCATAACTTCCATTGAGAGCTCCATCGGCGACATTAACATTCTTGAGGCCAATGTTTTTAGCATCAGCAGCAGAAACGGTCAGGTAATTGTCCCATGACACCCTTGAAATAGGATCTGGAAATTCTTGTAACCAAGGGTTGTTGGACTGTTGACCATCACCCATTCCTGTTTTTGGATACAATACCAATGAAAGAGCAGATGAGGATGCTTTTGATAATGTTTGGATCTGACGGCTTACGTCAAAAGAGACTTGGTCATATTCCATTAGCTCTTTGGCTGAAAAGAAACCGTCGTGTAATGTCTGATTCCAAGAATTTCCACTGAGCATATTTTCCGCCCAATTGGATTTGATTTCTTGATAGTAAGTACTGCTATTTCCAGAAAGTTTTAAAAGTACATCCTGAAATTGTTGGGTATCAAATAAAGGGCGAATTGTCGGTTGTGCTAAAGCATAATGTCCCTTTTTAAATTCATAATCTCCCCAACTCTCAAGATAATGTGGAGTTGCAGCAATATATTGAGAAGCTGCAGCTGTTTCATCCTCTTTGAGGGCGAAAGCAACAGACAATTCTAATTTTGAAAGTGCTACTGTAAAGGCCTCAGCATTGGGAAGGGTTAAACTTGGATTCACACCAGCAGTAATAAGACCTTTTACCTTTCCACTTTTCATATCGCCAATTAATTTATTGACGGCTTGGTTACTTCCTTGACGGATAAGCTTTGGCTGAGCAGTATCAATGACTTCTGATTGAAGGTGATCGTTGATCGCCAAAATCACTTCTTGAACGGCAACATCATCTATACCTGAGACTACAACCGCTTTGGACCCTGATTTTTGGAGGCGACTAACAGCTTTAGCAACTGCCTTTTTTATCTGAGGGTTTAGATCATTGGTCAACGAAACTCCCTGAAGTTGTGCATAAATCTGCGCAACGATTTTTTTCTGAGTAGCAGGATCGGTTGGAATTCTGCGATCAGATTTGGCACCCGATAGGGTCATATTGGATTCAAACTGAACGTGAAAAGACATTTCAGTCTTCCCATTGTGTTTTTTGGGAACCCTACTTTTGGCATAACCACTATCATATCCACCACCTTGCCAATCACCTAGAATGTCTGCTCCAATGGATACAATAGTCTCAGCTTTGGAAAAGTCGTAGTCTGCCAAAGCCCTAACACCATAGATTTTTTCGAAGGCATCCAGTGCGGGACTAACAGATAGTACATCGTAAGTTACATGGCTGACATTGGGAAACTCCGCAATAAATTTATCAACGATCAGCTGTGTAGTCGGGCTTGCAAAGGTTTGGGTCAGCAAGACTACAGGCTTATCTGAAACGGCCATCGCCTTGAGTTTGGCACCTACTTGGTCGTAAAGACCCTTCCAACTAATGTCTTCTCCGGCTGCCTTAGGACCTTGCAATCTGTTGATGTCATACATGGACAGTACCGATGCATGTACTCGTGCATTCCCATCTCCTAGCGTGGGGGCCTCTTTGTTATTTTCGACCTTGATGGGTCGACCCTCTCGGGTTTTTATAATGACGCTCCTAAAGTCATAGCCATCAGCAATTGCCGTGGCGTAATAGTTTGCAATTCCAGGAATGATTTGTTCTGGTTGTACCACATAGGGTACCGATTTTATGACAGGACCCTCACAGGCGGCTAAACTAGCAGCAGCAGTACTGAACCCCACATATTTGAGAAAATCCCTACGGTTGGTATTGGATTGACCCATGGTTTCTTCGTCTCCCAAAAACTCGTCTACTGGAATTTTATCTACAAATTCATTTTGTTCCAGCTTTTGAACCAACTCATTTTCTTTGTCGAGTTGCGCTACGCTTTTCCAATAAACTTTATTTGATGACATAATGTTGTTTAAACGTATTTAATAGTGACACTTACCACATTCCAAACCGCCCATTTGAGCAACAGTAAGTTTTTCAACTCCGTACTTCTTAGACAGCTCGTCGTGTATTTTGGCGTAGTATTCATTGTCCTCAACTTTTACATTGGTTTCTCTATGACAATTAATACACCATCCCATGGTCAATGATGAATGCTGATACATTATTTCCATTTCCTCTACAGGACCATGACAGGTTTGACATTCAACACCTCCCACCTGAACATGCTGAGCGTGATTGAAATAAACAAAGTCTGGCAGATTGTGAATCCTTACCCATTTAACGGGCTTAGTATCGCCTGTATAGGCCTGATTTTCTTCATCCCACCCTACAGCATCGTATAGTTTCTTGATCTCTTTGGTATAGAATTCTTTAGTATAACCATTTTCTAAATCTTCCTCACCGTTGTATTCTGCTATATTTTTGTGACAGTTCATACACACATTCAATGATGGAATTCCTGAATGTTTGGAAACCCTAGCAGAGGAGTGACAATACTTACACTCAATTTGATTGGCTCCTGCGTGTATTTTGTGTGAATAATGAATCGGTTGTACCGGAGCATATCCCTGATCTATTCCCACTTGCATGAGAAATCCATAAACAAAATAGGCGCTGCTCAACAATAAAGTAATCACAGACAGGAAGATCAAAAATTGATTTTTAGCAATCACCTGCCATAAAGGAGGTCGCTGTTCCTTGACTGGAGGTGTGATATCAACACCACTGGCAATAGCTATCCGTTTTAAAGTTTTTTGTACCAAAAACAACATGACCACCAGTAAGATAAATACCAGTGATAATGCCCCTAGAATAAGATCATTATTAACACCCGAGTCTGAAGTTGCAGCAGTCTGCTGTGTTACCGCAGAAGCTACAGGGGCAGGAGGAGTATAATCAGTATAGGCAAGAATGTTATCAATGTCGGCATTAGACAACAGAGGGAAAGCGTTCATGGCTACCTTATTGTATTCTTCCCAAACAGCTACCGCTTGTGGGTCGCCATCTTTGATCATGGCAGCACTGTTCTTGATCCAACTGTACAACCATTCACGTTCGTATTTTGCAGAAACGCCTTTAAGTGCTGGACCTACTGCTTTCTTATTCAATTTGTGACAAGCTGCACAATTAGCATTGAATAACTTTTTCCCCGCTTGGACGTCTGCTTCTTGAGCAAAGCCAGAAAGGGATGATAAAGCAATTATTAGTGAAATTAAAAATACGCTAAATCTCTTAAGCTGCGTTCGTTTCGGTGAAACTCCGGTCAATCTGTTTGAAAGGGCTAACAATATGTTTTTTCTAAAATCCACAACAAATTTAAGTCATAGACTTGTTAACTTAAAACCTCCCATTTAACATTTTTATAATTTATACCAATTCTAAATAACTGTTTAATTTAATTGACATTTATAAAGAGCGTTTTTTGTTTTTTTTGTTCTTTTGTGAAATGATAAAACCTATTTACAAATGGCTATTTACAATCATTTTGATTCTTTTATCAGTAAGTGAATTAATGGCTCAAGCTGTTTCAGTAAAGATTCAACAAGATTCTACCATCACCCGGCTGATGGCTGCCAAAAAAAATATTGATACTGAAAATTATTCTTCAAAATTTTATACCATCCAATTGTTTTACGGAAACAACAAAAGGGCAGAAGAACTGTATGAAAATTTCAAAAGGGATTTTCCAGATTGGGAGGTGGACTTGAGTTTCGAAACCCCAAACTACAAAGTCCAAGTGGGTAGATTTAAAGACTACTATTTCGGCCTCAACAAACTCAAAGAAATTAAAAAGGTTTATCCTGCCGCTTTTCTACTTGAAATAAAAGACTAAAGTTTCTTCTTTACAGCGATCTCTTGGAAGCATTCCAATACATCAGACTCCTTAATGTCGTTGTAATTCTTGATTTGGATACCACAATCGTAACCTTTAGCAACCTCTTTGACATCGTCTTTGAATCGCTTCAAGGAAGCAAGGTTTCCAGAGAAAATGACCACACCTTCACGAATTAATCGGATTCCTGAGTTGCGATAAATTTTTCCAGTAGTGACCATACATCCTGCAATGGTTCCCACTTTGGATATTTTATATGTTTCACGAATTTCTGCAGTACCAGTGATTTCTTCTTTCATTTCGGGAGACAGCATGCCTTCCATCGCGTCTTTTACATCATTGATCGCATCATAGATGATAGAATAAGATCGGATATCAATTTCTTCCCTATCAGCTATGCTTCTTGCATTACCCATAGGCCTTACATTGAATCCTATTACAATCGCATCGGAGGCTGAAGCTAGTAATACATCAGATTCCGTAATCGCACCCACTCCTTTGTGGATGATATTAACTTGTATTTCGTCTGTAGAGAGTTTTTGTAAAGAATCAGTTAGAGCCTCTACAGAACCATCAACATCTCCCTTAAGGATCAAATTCAATTCTTTAAATTCACCTAAGGCAATTCTTCTTCCGATTTCATCCAGAGTAATGTGCCTTTGTGTCCTCACGTTTTGTTCTCTCAACAACTGAGTTCTTTTTGCAGCAATTTGCTTGGCTTCTTTTTCGTCTTCCAAAACGTGGAAATTGTCTCCTGCTTGAGGAGCTCCATCCAAGCCCAAAATAGAAACTGGAGTTGATGGCGGAACAGATTCTAAGGGGTTTCCCCTTTCATCGAACATGGCTTTAATTTTTCCACTATGTTTTCCTGCTAAGATATAGTCTCCAATTTCAAGAGTACCATTTTGCACCAATATGGTCGAAACATAGCCACGACCTTTGTCTAAAAAAGCTTCAACTACCGTTCCTTTGGACTTTCGATTAGGATTTGCTTTTAACTCTAAAAGTTCAGCTTCTAACAACACCTTTTCTAGCAATTCGCTAATCCCAGTCCCCTTGAGAGCTGAAATATCCTGAGATTGGATTTTTCCTCCCCACTCTTCTACCATCAAATTCATTCCTGCCAGTGCTTCCTTGATTTTATCAGGGTTTGCGTTGGGTTTGTCTACTTTATTAATGGCAAAAATCAAAGGTACACCAGCGGCTTGTGCATGACTGATGGCTTCTTTGGTTTGAGGCATGATATCGTCGTCTGCTGCAATCACAATGATCGCAATATCTGTAACTTGGGCTCCTCTGGCACGCATGGCTGTGAACGCTTCGTGACCAGGAGTATCGAGAAAGGTTATTTTTTGCTTGCCTTTCAAGGTTACGGAGTAAGCCCCTATATGTTGGGTGATTCCCCCCGATTCTCCAGCAATTACATTTTCCTCCCTGATATAATCCAACAGGGACGTTTTACCATGGTCAACGTGACCCATAACGGTTACAATTGGAGCACGAGGTTCCATGTCTTCCTCCTGATCCTCTGCTTCTACTATACTTTCCTCAAGTTCTGTTTTTACAAACTCTACTTGATAACCAAATTCATCGGCTACAATGCTCAAGGTCTCTGCATCCAAACGTTGATTCATGGTAACCATGATCCCCAATGTCATACAAGCAGATATGATTTCGGTAGAACTGATCTCCATTAAAGTAGCAATCTCTCCTACAGTAATGAACTCTGTTACCTTTAAGATTTTGCTGCTGGCTTCTTGTTCTGCCTGCTCATCCTCCGACTTTTGACGGTGCTGATCTCTTTTATCTTTTCTGTACTTGGCTCCCTTAGATTTATTGGACTTTCCTTGAAGTTTTTCTAAGGTTTCACGGATCTGTTTTTGTACTTCTTCATCCGTAGGCTCAGCCTTAACGGGTTGTTGATTGGGTCGATTTCTTTGATTATTACCCTGACGGTTTTGATTGTTACCATTTCTGGAAGAGGGTTTGGAAGGAGTTTCTTTGCTGATCCTTTTTCTCTTACGCTTACGCGCCTCTTCAACGCCCTTTTCCTTCTGTTTAAACTCTTCTAAATCTATCGTTTGTCCAGTCTTCTTTGGACCCGTTAATGTTTTGTATTGCGTTTTTATGGCGTTAGACTCGCCTTCCGTCTCGACTGCTGGGGCTTCTTTTTTTTCAGTTTCAAGGGAGGAGACATCAGCTTTGGTCATTTCCTCTACCTCTTTTTTTACCTCTGTGGCTTTTGCAGGGGCAGTTTGCTTGGGAGTACTTTCCTTTGCATCCGGTTTCTCCTCTAACTTTTTTGGAGCAGGAGCAGGAGCAGGAGCAGGAGCAGGCTTTGGAACATCAAGATCAATTTTTCCTAAGGTAACAGGCTTAGTGATTGAAGCTTTAGCCTTGATGACCTCCTGTCTTTTTTGTTGCTGTTCTTGGCGCTCTAGCTCTTTCTTTTCCTGAAGAATTCGCAAGGTTTCTTTTTCCTTTCTTTTCTCTTCGCTGATCTCGTGTGAAGCGTCTTTCTTTGATTTGTCGGTCTCAAATTCATCCAAAAGAATTTGATAGACATCCCTAGAAATTTTGGAAGTGGGCCGGCCTTCAATTTCAATATTCTGCTGCGCCAAAAACTCTACAGCACGATCCAAAGAAATATTTAATTCCCTAAGCGCAACGTTTAATCTAATGGTTGAAGTGTCTGCCATATATTTCAATTCCTTTTCAAAAGTAGGGAAAATACCTACGTTTATTCTTCAAATTCTGCTTTTAAAATTCTAATTACTTCGGCAACGGTCTCTTCCTCAAGGTCGGTTCGCTTAATCAAATCAGGAGTATCAAGCTCCAAAATACTCTTGGCCGTATCCAATCCTACCTTTTTAAACTCATCAATTACCCAAGCATCTATTTCATCCGTAAATTCGGTCAATTCAACATCCTCCTCTACCCCTTCTCGGTAAACATCAATTTCATATCCCGTTAGTTTTCCTGCCAAACGAATGTTGTGTCCGCCTCTACCAATGGCTTTGGAAACCTCTTCGGGGTTCAGAAAAACCTGAACTCTTTTGGTTTCCTCGTCAATTTTTAGGGAATTGATTTTGGCTGGACTCAAGGATCGGGTAATAAACAACTGAAGGTTATTGGTATAATTGATCACATCAATATTTTCATTCCCCAATTCTCTCACGATTCCGTGAATTCGAGAACCTTTCATCCCCACACAAGCACCCACAGGATCAATACGGTCATCGTAAGAATCTACGGCGACTTTCGCTTTTTCTCCAGGTATTCTCACAGCCTTCTTGATCGTAATCAATCCGTCGAAAACCTCTGGAATCTCTTGTTCAAATAATTTTTCTAAGAAAACAGGAGAAGTACGAGAAAGAATGATTCTGGGTTTGTTACCCCTCAATTCAACGAGGTCAATTACACCCCTCACATTGTCTCCCTTGCGAAAAAAATCATTAGGGATTTGACGGTCTTTGGGAAGAATGATCTCGTTTCCATCATCGTCAAGCAAAATTACCTCTCGATTTCTGATGTGGTGTACTTCGGCCGTAAAAAGCTCCCCGGTTCGGTCTTTAAATTGATTAAAAGTATTGGTACTATCGTGTTCAAATATTTTAGAAATAAGATTTTGTCTCAAAGTTTGGATTGATCGTCGTCCCAAATCTATCAATTTCACTTCTTCAGAAACATCTTCACCTACCTCAAAATCGGGTTCAATTTTTTGAGCTTCGGTCAATTCTATTTCCTGATTGGGATCTTCAACTTCACCATCTTTAACCACTATTCTGTTTCTCCATATCTCCAAATCCCCTTTGTCAGGATTGATAATGATATCAAAATTATCATCTGCTCCAAATTTTCTCTTGAGGGTGTTTCTAAACACCTCCTCCAAAATTACCATCAGGGTAACTCGGTCTATTAATTTCTCGTCTTTAAACTCTGAAAAAGACTCTATTAATGCTAAATTTTCCATCTCTGAATATTTAAAATTTGATCATCACCTTGGTTTGGCTGATTTCGTCAAACGATAGGGTTTTATTTTTTGTTACTGTTACTTTTCCTTTTCCAATGGGCTTGGGCTCTCGCTGTTTCCATTCCAATTCAATATGATCTTCTGATACTTTGGTCAATGCTCCTTCATATTTCAAGCCCTCTTTTGAAACAACCTCAAGCTTTCTGCCCATGTTTTTGAAATATTGTCTAGGAAACTTTAACGGACTTCCCACACCAGCAGAAGCCACTTCCAAACTAAAGTCCTCTTCTTCTCTATCCAATTCTCCTTCGATGGCTCTGCTGATATTGATGCAGTCTTTTACGTTGACTTCTTCGTCTCCATCCAAAGTTACTCTTATCGATTTATCGGCAGATATTTTGAGTTCCACCAAAAAAATATTGGAATATTCCTCCAAAGCTAATGTCAATAAATCTTCAACTTTTTTATTAAAATTCATTTCAAAAAAAAGAGGGACTCAATGGTCGCCTCTGATTGTTTTTTCATAATGCGATGCAAATATAACAATTTTACGCACAACACCTTAAAATTTATCATACAACCCTATAGTAGTTAGGTTAATGACTTTCAAATTCATAGGCAATTCCTTGGGCTCCAATTTCTGCATTCAATACCATCACTTTGGTTTTATTTTGATTTATCTTTGAAATAAATTGCCATAATCACTGAATTGAATGAATTTTTCTAACAGCAGAACTGGAATTTTATTCCAACAATACCAGTCAGTAGATCAATCCCCTTTTGAAAAACTCTTCGAGATTTTTAAAGAATTGATTACCCATACTTCTGGTGACTTTGACGAGGCAATAGAGTGGCTTCGAGAGCTAGACGTAGAATACCAACTGACGGATGAAAACTATACCATCGATGATTTTATTGAAGACCTACTGAATAAAGGTTTTGTAAAAGCTGAAATCAAACCCGATGGGAGCGAAAGTTCTATGGGCATTACTGCCAAGACCGAAAAAATCCTCAGAGAATATGCACTGAAGCAAATTTTTGGAAAACTCAGAGAGTCCGGATTGGGCAATCACAACACCAAACACCAAGGAGCAGGCAATGAGATATCAGGAGAGCTGAATCACTTCCAATTTGGTGACCCCATCGAAAATATCGTACTGACCGAAAGCATCAAAAACGCTCAAATACACTCTGGTATTGATGACTTTCAACTCACCCAAGAAGACTTGGTCGTCGAAAAAAACCACCACAAATCACAAATGAGCACAGTTTTGATGATCGACATCAGCCACAGCATGATTCTCTATGGAGAAGATCGAATTACCCCTGCCAAAAAAGTAGCGATGGCACTGGCAGAGTTCATCACGACTCGCTATCCCAAAGACACTCTCGATGTTTTGGTTTTTGGGAACGACGCTCGCCCTATTTCCATTAAAGAATTACCCTATCTTCAAGTAGGACCCTATCACACCAACACAGTCGCTGGTTTAGAATTGGCCATGGACATGCTCCGAAGGAAAAGGAATACCAACAAACAAATCTTCATGATTACCGATGGCAAACCCAGTTGCCTCAAAATGCCTGATGGCAGCTATTACAAGAACAGTGCTGGACTCGACAGATCTATAGTAGAAAAATGTTATATAATGGCTCGACAGGCCAAAAAAATCAAAATTCCCATCACCACTTTTATGATTGCCTCTGACCCCTACCTCAAACAATTTGTTCAAGAATTTACCAAGGCCAATAACGGAAAAGCCTTTTTTACTGGACTCAATAACCTTGGTGAAATGATTTTTGAAGATTATGAAAAAAATAGAAAAAAACGCTTTGGATAGCCCATGGAAAAACCAAAAATAACAACACTCAAGGAACTCAAAAAAACCAATTACCAACCTTCCAGCATTCAGAAAGAACTCGCTAAAAACCTCAGAGAAAAAATCAAAAAGGGGATACCTACTTTTGATAGACTCATCGGTTATGAAAATACGGTGATTCCAGATGTAGAAAGGGCCATACTTTCAGGGCACAATATCAATCTTTTGGGATTGAGAGGCCAAGCCAAAACCAGACTGGCCAGACAAATGACCGGACTACTCGATGAGTGGATTCCAGTCATTGACGGATCTGAAATTAATGATGACCCTCTTCAACCCATCTCACGATGGGCTAAAGAAATCATTAAGGACATGGGAGAAGAGACCCCCATAACATGGATGCACCGCAGTGAACGTTTTTTTGAAAAACTCGCCACCCCCGATGTGACAGTTGCCGATTTAATTGGCGACGTAGATCCCATCAAGGCCGCAACCCTCAAGTTGAGCTATGCCGATGAAAAAGTCATCCACTACGGTATGATTCCCAGAGCCCATCGTTGTATTTTTGTCATCAACGAACTTCCCGATTTACAAGCGAGAATACAGGTAGCACTGTTCTCTATTTTACAAGAGAAAGAAATTCAAATCAGAGGATTCAAACTCCGACTTCCCCTAGAGATTCAATTTGTATTCACTGCCAATCCAGAAGATTACACCAACAGAGGAAGTATTGTAACTCCCCTAAAGGATAGAATCGGATCTCAAATTTTGACTCATTACCCCCATAATGTAGAAATTGCTAAAACCATCACACAGCAGGAAGCTATCATTAGTGAAGAAAATAAACTGCAAATCCATGTTCCCGAATTGGCAAAAGACCTTTTAGAACAAATTGGTTTTGAAGCTCGGAAAAGTGAGTATGTTGATGCCAAAAGTGGGGTAAGTACAAGAATGAGTATAACCGCATATGAGAACCTGATCAGTACTGCCGAAAGACGGTTATTGATTACCCATGACACCAAAACAGCTGTACGAATGAGTGATTTTCTGGGGGTCATCACGGCCATTAATGGGAAAATAGAATTGGTTTATGAAGGAGAACAAGAAGGGGCTAGTGAAGTCGCTTACCATCTTATTTCGAGTGCAATCAAAACCTTATTCCCGCTCTATTTTCCCAAAATTGAAAAACTGGAAAAACCAAATGTGGAAGGCCCTTATGATGAACTTTTAAGGTGGTTTTTTAAAGAAAATGAATTGTTTATTGAGGACGACACGGATGAAAAAAACCATAGAAAGTCATTAGACGTTATTCCCGCCATTAAAAAAATCATGAAGAAATTCCAATCGGAAGTAGATCAAAAAGATTACTACTTTATGGTAGAATTTTTATTGTGGGGCTTGGAGGCGCAACAAAAATTAAATAAACTTAGGACTTTTGAAGGCATTCAATTCAAAGATTCTCTAGGAAGTTTTATCAATAGACTCTAAACCTGATTGCGCATAGAGTCAATAGAAGTAGTCGTTAATATGTTAAGGGTTTTATCTCGCACCTGCTCAAAAACATTCTTTATCTGACAACTTTCCTCTTCGCATTCTTCACAGGATGCATAATAATTCAATGAAACGCAAGGCAGCATGGCGATGGGACCATCTACTTGACGAATCAATTCTGCCAAATAAATATCTTTTGGGTCTTTAATGAGTCGATAGCCTCCAGTTTTTCCTCTTTGACTTTGCAAAAGCTTAAAATTCCGCAACTCTCTTAAAATCGTCTCCAAAAATTTTTTGGGGATCTTTTCTTGTTCAGCAATTTCTGAAGAAAAAATAGAGCGGTCATCGGACTGGTGATCCGCGAGGTATAACAGTGCCTTTATGGCATATTTACATTTTTTTGATATCATAATAAACATCCGTAAGGTAAGAAATAAATTAGGATAATGATTTAAATCCTATAAAGTTTATAGGAATTATTTGTTTTATAGGATTTAAGTCCATAGTTTTGACCCATCAAAGTATAATAGTTATGTTTTTAGACCTTCATTTAACCAGAAAAAAAAGCCATCAAAACACTACTCCCACCAAGGAATCCATCTCTAGAAGCGCTCTAAAAGCCATCAGTTGGAGATTGGTTGGGACTATGGATACCATTCTTATCGCTTATATAATCACTGGCACCATATCCCAAGCCCTTTCTATTGGTTTTGTTGAATGGGGAACCAAAATTGTACTTTATTTCTTTCACGAACGCCTTTGGAACAAACTCCAATGGGGTAAAAAAATAAAATAACATGGAAAATCATCGTATCGAAAAACTCAACCAAACTTTTAAAGATTATTCACTTGAAGAAGCTTTTGATCACCTACTAAAGTTGGGTTTTAAGAACATGGCTTTTTCTACCTCTTTTGGTCAAGAAGATCAAGTTATAACCGATGTTATTTTTAAAAATGATTATCCCATCGAAGTTTTTACTTTAGACACTGGAAGGCTGTTTGAAGAAACCCATAAAGTTTTTGGTGACACCCAAACCAAATACAATAAAAACATCATCACCTATTTTCCTAACAGCGATGCAGTACAAAAACTCATAAGTGAAAAAGGGCCCTACAGCTTCTATGAAAGTGTAGAAAACAGAAAAGAGTGTTGCGGTATCAGAAAAGTAAATCCACTGCAAAAAGCACTCAAAGGGGTTGATCTTTGGATTACGGGCTTGCGTGCATCTCAAAGCAGCGCTCGACACGAAATAGATATATTTGGCTATGACAATGCCTTTGGCCTCCCCAAATTCAATCCCTTGGCTCATTGGGATTTATCGACCGTAGAAAAATATTTAGAACAACATAACATTCCACAAAACAGTTTGCATCAGAAAGGATTTGTCAGTATTGGCTGTGCACCCTGTACCCGAGCAGTAAAAGCTGATGAAGACATTCGCTCTGGTCGCTGGTGGTGGGAATCTAGTAAAAAAGAATGTGGATTACACCTCAACACTAAACCGTAAATCAATGAACACCCTATCCTATCTTGAGGAAGAGGCCATCTATATCATAAGAGAGGTGGTCGGGCAATTTAATAAACCCGTATTGCTGTTTTCGGGAGGAAAAGACTCTATTGTCTTGTTACACCTTTGTAAAAAAGCATTTCTGCCGGCAAAGATCCCTTTTCCACTACTTCACATCGACACAGGACACAATTTTCCTGAAACCATTGCCCTGAGAGATGAGTTGGTCAAACGTTATGAAGTACAATTACATATAGGCAGTGTCCAAGAAAGTATTGACCAAGGAAAAGTAGTTGAAGAAAAAGGCAAATACGCTAGTCGAAACAGCCTACAAACCACGACCCTATTGGAAACCATCGAGCAGTACAAATTCGATGCCTGTATGGGGGGAGCAAGAAGAGACGAAGAAAAAGCTAGGGCCAAGGAACGGGTCTTTTCCGTTCGAGACGACTTTGGTCAGTGGAATGAAAAATTACAACGTCCAGAATTATTCGACATCCTTAACGGACAAATCCATTCGGGAGAAAACGTAAGAGCATTTCCGATCAGCAATTGGACAGAACTCGATGTATGGGAATACATCAGACATGAAAAACTCGAAATTCCTTCGATTTATTTTGCCCACCAACGCAATGTATTTAATAGAGATGGACAGTTGATGCCCTGTTCGGATTTTATCGTACACAATCCTGAAGAAGCTTTTGAGGAGACCGTTCGTTTCAGAACCGTAGGCGATATGAGCTGCACCGCAGCCGTTCCCTCTAAAGCCCTTGATCTAGACACAGTGATTAACGAAATCAAAGGCTCCTCGATTTCTGAACGCGGTGCAAGAATGGACGATAAACGCTCCGAAGGTGCAATGGAAGAAAGAAAAAAAGTAGGCTACTTCTAAAAAAAATCAATGGAAATTTTAAGAATAACAACCGCAGGAAGTGTGGATGATGGGAAAAGTACACTTATTGGAAGGCTACTTTACGAAACGGACTCCCTAAAAACAGACCAAGTAGAAACCATCGAAGCCAAAAGTAAATCGCTAGGATACGACTACATCGATTTCTCTTTGGCAACAGATGGCCTTTTGACCGAACGAGAACAGGGCATTACAATAGACGTCTCCCACCTCTACTTCAGCACTCCCAAAAGAAGATTCATCATCGCTGATGCTCCAGGTCACTTGGAGTACACCCGAAACATGGTAACAGGCGCCTCCAATGTCAATGTAGCCATCATACTGTTGGATGCAAGAAAGGGAGTCATGGAACAAACCAAAAGACACCTCTATATCACCCAATTACTGGGGATCAAACACTTGATCTTTACCATCAACAAAATGGATTTGATTGATTACGACGAGCAACAATTCAACAGCATTGTAACCGAAATAAAAAAGCTAGTCGATCAATACGATTGGAATCCCGAATTGGACTTTATCCCCGTTTCTGCACTCAAAGGGGACAATGTCATTCGTAAAAGTAATCAAATGTCGTGGTACAATGGTACAGACCTTTTGAACCTAATAGAATCATTGACCATAACCGAGGACGTCAGTGGAGACGGCGTTTTACAAGTGCAACATGTCATCCGTCCCAAAACTGAAAAATTCCACGACTACAGAGGCTTTGCTGGTAAAGTCAAAAGTGGGGTCTTCCAAAAAGGAGACCAAATTGAAGTTTTTCCGTCTGGGCAAAAAACAACCGTTAAATCCATTGAAAAATACGGCCAAAACAAAGATGAGGTTGTAGAAGGTGAAAATGCAACACTCTTGCTTGAAGATGAAATTGATGCCTCTAGGGGCAATGCAATTGTAAAAACCAAACACCGTTTAAAAACCGATAAACAACTTCAGGCCAAAGTCTGTTGGATGCAATCCAGCGACCTCAATCCCAATAGCAAATATTGGTTGCAACAAGGAGTAAATAAAATCTTGGTCAAAGTCAACGACATCGCTTCCAAAATGGATTGGGAAGCATGGAAATCAGTGCCAACCAATCGCTTGACCATGAATGATATTGGAGCCGTCAATCTCCAATTGGCACAACCCTTAATTTATGCCCCCTACAGCTCCAACAAAAGTTTAGGAGCATTTATTTTAATTGATGCACAAACCAACAATACTGCCGGTGTAGGCTTTATACTATAAATAATGAAATGTTTTAGAACAGAAATAGAAAACCCTATTGTAGAGAAAGACATACTGGATTTGGAACAAAAAATCCATGACTTTCACAACAACAACATAGACGAAGAAAAATTCAGAAGTTTAAGATTGGCAAGAGGGGTTTATGGGCAGCGTCAACAAGGCGTACAAATGATTCGCATCAAACTCCCATTGGGGAAATTTACAGCCCAACAACTCCTTCGTATGGCAGAAGTTTCAGATGAGTTTGCTTCTGGAAACCTTCACATCACCACTCGCCAAGACATACAATTGCATTATGTTCCTCTGGACCGAACACCAGAACTATGGGCCACTTTGGAAAGGGATAAAATCACCTTGAGAGAAGCCTGTGGAAATACCGTTAGAAATGTCACTGCGTCAGTCTATGCTGGAGTGGATCCCAAAGAGGCCTTTGACCTTACTCCCTATGCTCAGGCATTTTTTGAGTACTTTCTCAGGAATCCCGTTTGCCAAGAAATGGGTCGAAAGTTCAAAGTTGCTTTTTCCAGTTCATCCGATGACCAAGCCCTGACTTTTATTCACGACCTAGGGTTTATTCCTAGGATAAAAGATGGAAAAAGAGGTTTCCGTGTTCTACTGGGTGGTGGCATTGGATCACAACCCGTGGGTGCCAACGAAGTATTCGACTTTTTGGAAGCCGATCGTGTTATTCCTTTTAGTGAGGCCGTCATCAGGGTTTTTGACCGTCATGGAGAACGCAACAGGCGAAACAAAGCCCGACTCAAATTTTTGATCAAAGAAATAGGTTTAGATACCTTTCTACAATGGGTTAGCACCGAGGAAAAAAGCTTGATCCATACTTCCATTCCCATTGAAGCCCCAGAAAGGGAACTTAAAGAACCCCTTTACAAAGAAGGTAAAATCCCAACAATCGATGATCCCGCTTTCGAAGATTGGAAAAAAACCAACCTCTATGCCCAAAAACAAGAAGGCTATTTTGCTGTAGGAATTCCAATAATCGTAGGAGACATAGATTCTAAAAAAGCTCGTCAACTAGCTAAAATCGTCCTGCAGTTTACAAAAGACGACAATCGTTTTTCTTATGGACAAAGCATCTTGTTAAGAGATGTAAAAGAAGAACATATTCCTGCCCTATACTTGGCCCTCAAAGCCCTAGAATTGGACAGAGTGGGATTTCAGCGCATCAATGACATCGTAGCCTGCCCTGGAACCGATACTTGTAATCTGGGAATTGCTAGCAGTACGGGATTGGCCAAGGTGCTCCAAGAAGTCATCGAAAAAGAATATCCTGAATTGATTCAAAAACACCAAATCGATATCAAAATCAGTGGGTGTATGAATGCTTGTGGACAGCACACCTTGGCCCATATTGGGTTCCAGGGCATGACCGTAAAATCCGATGGAAAAATTGCTCCAGCCACCCAAATCCTTCTCGGAGGAGGAGTGTTGGGCAATGGTACAGGAAGATTTGCCGATAAAGTCCTGAAAGTGCCTTCCAAAAGAACACCCGATGTATTGCGTTGGATTTTGGATGATTTTGAAAGCCACCGCCGAAACAATGAAGATTTTTTCACCTATTACGATCGAAAAACCAAAGACTATTATTACCAAAATCTAAAACACTACAGTGATGTTGATCAACTTACAGCTGATGATTTTATCGACTGGGGAGTCAAAGAAAAATATGAAAAAGCCATTGGCATAGGCGAATGTGCTGGCGTTACCATTGATCTGGTTCAAACCCTATTGTATGATGCCCAAGAAGCCCTAGGTTGGGCTCAAGAAGCCATACAAGAAAACCGTTTTTCAGATGCTACTTACCATGCATACAATGCAAGACTAAGAGCCGCCAAAGCGATTTTAACCAAAGGAAATGCCAAGATCAACAGTCAAGCTTCCATCATCGACGCTTTTGATCCTGAATTTCCTGAGTATTTACAAGAAAACGGCTTGACTTTTAAAGAGGATATTTTAAAAATACAAAAGGAAAAACCCACAGCCCCCTTCTCCAAAAAATACGTAGAACAAACACAACCCCTACTGTTGTGGATTGAAAACCATTGTCATGTCAAGAGTGAATAAAGGGTCAGTAACCCTAGTAGGGGCTGGACCTGGTGATCCCGATCTATTGACCCTTAAAGGGCTCAAAGCCATTCAAAAATCAGATGTCATTCTCTATGACGCTTTGATCAATCCAGTGCTATTGGAACACAATCCGACTGCCAAAAAAATCTTTGTGGGAAAAAGAAGAGACTTTGTCAAAAAAACCCAAGCGGAAATCAACGCACTTATCATTGCATACGCCTCCAAGGGTTTGGATGTTGTTCGTTTAAAAGGAGGAGACCCTATGGTTTTTGGAAGGGCTTGTGAAGAACTGGAAGCCGCACAAAAAGTAGGACTTTCCACTACTGTAATAGCTGGGATTGCCTCCTATGCTGGCATAGCGGCACAGCATCAAATACCGCTGACCAAAAGAGCCGAGCACGAAAGTTTTTGGGTGGTCACTGGACATACCCAATCTGGGAAACTATCCTCAGATATTGCCTTAGCAGCGCAATCTTCTGCTACCGTTGTCGTGTTGATGGGTATGAAATTTCTTCCCGAGATCGTGGCTAATTTCAAAAAACACAAAACTGGAAACCACCCCGTAGCAGTGATCCAAAATGGAACCACTGCTGCCGAAAAATTATTGGTGGCTGACCTGAATACCATCGTAGAACAAGTTGATCAATATGGAATCCAAAACCCTGCAGTACTCATCTTTGGAATGGCTGCCAACGATCCTGTTACAAATTATAAAAATTGGGTTCAAAAAGAAGCCGTAGCCCTATGAATACCCTCTATCCTATTTTTATCAAAGCCCACCAGTTACAATTCCTTATTGTAGGGGGTGGTTTTGTAGCCCTTGAAAAGCTGGAGTTTTTATACAAATCCAGTCCAGAGGCACAGGTCACTTTGGTGGCTCCTTTTATAAGGGAGGAAACCTTGGCTTTTATCGAGAACAAAGCCGTCAAGGTCATTCCCAAAAAATACCACAAGCGGTACCTCAAGAATAAAAATATCGTTATTGCTACTACAGACAACCCAGCGATAAACCTTAAAGTTAACGCAGATTGTAAAAAACGTCACATTCTGGTCAATGTAGCCGATACTCCCGACCAATGTGATTTTTATATGGGAGGCATTGTTACCAAGGGAAATTTAAAAATCGGTATTTCCACCAACGGGAAATCCCCTACCCTAGCCAAAAGATTACGTCAATGGCTTGAAGCCATCCTTC
>Ga0209603_1001239_pt1 | contig 27088 bp, 21 predicted proteins | sample COGITO_mtgs_1206_FD_184812 | JGI IMG/M metagenome (GOLD analysis project Ga0209603, IMG submission 184812) | Pelagic marine microbial communities from North Sea - COGITO_mtgs_120607 (SPAdes) (version 2) | ecosystem: Environmental > Aquatic > Marine > Epipelagic ... | reverse complement strand
AAAAGATTGACAAAAAACAAGATTTAATTTATGACGTTAGTATTCAAACGGATCATTTGAATGCGATATTCCCAGCCTTGGTCTTTGACAAAAAAGCCGTTTTTAGAGGAATTTTATCGACCGAGGATAAGGTTTCTAAAATGACTTTGAATATCCCTAAAATTGTCTTTAAGGGAATTGATACCGAAAATATTGAATTATTAATAGACAATCAAAACCCACTCTTTAACACATTTTTATCGGTTGGAAAAATTGAAGGTAGCTCCTATGAAATATCTAATTTTAACTCATTGGGAATTAAGAAATTGGATACTCTGAAATTCAGAACTGAGTTCTCTGGGAAAAATGAACACTACGAATTCAATTACCAACTTTCGGTAAATGACCAAAAATCTCAGCTATTACTTAATCCCTCTATAATCAAAGTGGAGAATAATTTTTGGACTCTCAATCCAAAAGGAGATAAAAAACATTTGATCTCATTTGATATGGTTACAAAAGAGGTTGCCCTTGGATTATTAGTCGCTGAGTCTGGAGACGAAAGAATTGAGGTTGAGGGAACTTATCAATCACAAAATAATTTTGGAGTGTCTTTGAATATGGACAAAGTATTACTTCAAAACTTGGTAATTTCAGGTAAAAAATTTGATCCCATGGGAGCAATAGATCTAAGTTTGGATATTCAACGGTCTCCCACAGATAATACACTAAAATTTAATGGTTCAATTGAAGATTTCATTTTAAATGATTTAGAAATGGGATCACTACGGTTTTTTACTTCTGGAAATACACAATTAAATTCATATAAGGTAAATTTATTATTGTCCCATAAGGAAAAGGAAACCATGTCCGTTAACGGAAGTATCCTAAGTTTTGATCAGATTCCTCGTCTTGATTTAGACTTTAAGTTTGACACATTCGACCTTTCTTTCCTCACCCCATTGGGTGGAGAAGGAATCGGTGATATTAGGGGAAATGTTAATGGAAATGTCAACCTGTGGGGACCTATTGACAACACAAACCACATGGGTGAATTAATATTAAATGAAGGAGGGCTTGAAGTTTTAAATATCAATACCGATTACAGACTTACTGATGGGACCAAAGTAACCTTGGTTGATCAAGTTTTTAAATTCAACAATACCAGCTTTAAGGATATCCGATATGGAACGCAAGCATCATTAGATGGCGAAATAAGTCACGTGAATTTTTCCGATTGGCGATATGACTTTAATATTCTATCTGACAGAATCTTAATGCTTAACATACCAGAGGGAGAAGATGAAGTTTTCTTTGGAGATGGTTTTTTAGAAGGTAAGGTTCATCTTTATGGACCTTCAAAAAACCTAACCATAGATGTAGTAGGATCGACGGGAGAAGGAACCAGTATCAAAATTCCTTGGGCAAAAGATTATGGATTGGCAGATACTTCATTTATAAAATTTATTGATAAAACAAAGAATATAAACACGAAACAACAAAGCATTGTAGATGCTTATAATTTTTCTGGATTGCAGATGAATTTTGAACTAGATGTCAATAACAACGCTGAAATTAAGGTAGTTATTGATAAAGAGTCTGGGAGTTTTTTAAGTGGTCGTGGGGCAGGAAATATTTTGATGGAAATTGACACCAAAGGAAAGTTCAATATGTGGGGAGATTTTATTACCTACGACGGTATTTATAATTTTAAGAATTTGGGAGTTATCGATAAAAAATTCAACCTAAAACAAGGAGGAACTATTGTTTGGGAAGGTGATCCTTTGGGGGCACAAATGGATCTAGAGGCAATATATGATGTGCCTGGAGGTGCCAACCCGGCCTTGTTGTTGGACAATCCCAACTTTAATAGAAAAATACCTACCGAAGTATTAATTCGGCTTCAGGGTAATCTACTCAAACCTGACGATCCTATTTTTGAGATTGATTTTCCAAACACCAGTGCTGTTTTTACCTCCGAAATTAACTATCGTTTGGCCGATCCACAGATCAGTCAGTTGCAAGCCATTTCTCTTTTATCACAAGGAATATTCATCAATGAAGTGTCTGTAAGCGTTCAAGGGATTACCAATAATCTATATGAAAAAGCTTCCGATCTTTTCAGTAATCTATTGGGCGATGATCAAGGAAAACTTCAAGTAGGGGTGAATTATTTGCAAGGGGATAGAAATAAGGTTTTGGACGTCAACTCAGAAGATCGTTTGGGACTGACCCTTTCCACTCAGATTACCGATAAGATTTTGCTCAATGGAAATATTGGGGTTCCCGTTGGGGGAATTGAGGAAACACTAATTGTAGGAGATTTACAGATCGACTTTATTTTAAATGAAGAGGGCAGTTTGAAAGCTAAAGTCTTTAATAAAGAAAATGAATTCAGATATATAGGAGACGAGTTGGGCTACACCCAAGGAGTAGGCTTGTCCTACCAAGTTGATTTCGATACTTTTAGTGAACTACTAAATAAAATCATTAAAGGCAGTCAATCTTCAGAAGTATTTCAAGATCGATCTCCTGTTTCTGATCCTAGCGATGTTGGCATTAATTTCATCAATAAAAAATAAACTGAAAAAATACTCCTATCTAATGAGGTTGCTTTGGATTAATAATTAAATTTGCCCCTGTTTATTTAGCCTATGCCAAATAAAATTAAAAATATAGGAGTACTTACCTCTGGGGGAGATTCTCCAGGCATGAACGCTGCCGTCAGAGCTGTCGTTAGAACATGCGTCTATCACAATATTGGATGTTTTGGGATTTATCAGGGTTATCAAGGCTTGATTGATAACAAATTGGAGCCCATGAATGCCAGAAGTGTAAAAGACATAATCAACAAGGGAGGAACCATACTAAAATCTGCAAGATGTCTTGAGTTCAGAACTACGGAGGGTAGGAAAACTGCTTACGAGAATCTCAAAAAAAACAATATAGACGGACTTGTAGTCATAGGAGGTGATGGTTCTTTTACGGGAGCAATGATTTTTCAAAAAGAATTTTCCTTTCCTGTTGTTGGAATTCCGGGAACCATCGATAATGACATACAAGGCACCCGATTCACATTGGGCTATGATACTGCACTGAATACTGTGATAGAGGCCATTGACAAAATCAGAGATACAGCAAGTTCTCACAACCGTCTTTTCTTTGTAGAGGTGATGGGTAGAGATGCTGGACATATTGCCCTCAATGCAGGTATAGGAGCAGGAGCCGAGGAAATACTCATTCCTGAAGAAGATATGGGATTGGAACGCTTGTTAGAGTCTCTTAAAAGAAGTGAGAAATCTGGTAAATCTTCTAGCATCGTTGTAATTGCTGAGGGTGACAAGACCGGTAAAAACGTTTTTGAAATAGCATCCTATATTGAAAACAACCTACCTTACTACGAAGTGAGGGTTTCCGTTTTGGGTCATATGCAAAGAGGAGGAACACCCTCTTGCTTTGATAGGGTTTTAGCTTCCCGTATGGGCGTTTTTGCTGTTGAAAGTCTTTTAGAAGGAAATTCAAATAAGATGGTGGGGATCATCGATGAACAAATGACCCTAACACCCTTAGAGGATGCCATAAAAGGAAAATCTCAAATAAATAATAATCTCATAAGAGTATCAGACATATTATCTATATAAATTCAAAATAAATTTAAACAAAATAGAATGGCTTTAAAAATTGGAATCAACGGATTTGGAAGAATTGGAAGACTTGTTTTTCGCGCTGCGATGAAGCAGTCAGATGTAACCATAGTATCGATCAACGATCTACTGGATGTAAAGCATTTGGCTTATCTTCTAAAGTATGACTCTGTTCACGGTTCATATGATGGAGAGGTAACTGTAGAAGGCAACAACCTTATGGTAGATGGACAAGAGATAAAGATTACTGCCGAGCGCAACCCCGCTGATATCGGTTGGGGAACCATGGGTGTAGATATTGTAGCAGAGTGTACAGGGATTTTTACCACTCTAGAAAAGGCTCAAGCCCATATTGATGGGGGCGCTAAAAAAGTAGTAATTTCTGCTCCTTCTGCCGATGCTCCTATGTTTGTAATGGGAGTTAATCACTCTGAAGCTACAGCAGACCAAACCATCGTTTCAAATGCTTCCTGTACTACCAACTGTTTGGCACCCATTTCTAAAGTTCTCAATGACAATTTCGAGATCGTTGAAGGTTTAATGACCACAGTTCACGCCACCACAGCTACTCAATTTACCGTTGATGGCCCCTCCAAAAAAGATTTCAGAGGTGGAAGAAGTGCCCTTCTAAATATTATGCCTGCCTCAACAGGTGCAGCCAAAGCGGTAACCAAAGTAATCCCCTCTCTTGTAGGTAAATTAACTGGAATGGCCTTTAGGGTTCCCACAGCCAACGTTTCTGTTGTAGATTTGACGGTAAAACTTAAGAAAGAAACTTCCTATGAAGAAATAAAGGCTGCGATGAAAGCTGCTTCGGAAAATGAAATGAAAGGAATTTTAGGTTATTCTGAAGATCCATTAGTGTCCCAAGATTTCGTTGGAGACATCAGAACTTCTATTTTCGATGTGGACGCGGGTATGGAACTCAATTCTAGCTTCTACAAAATCATCTCTTGGTATGACAACGAATGTGGTTATTCCAACAAATTGATCGATTTGGCCAAGCACATACATCAACTATAAATACACATTCGAATGATTTTTGTTGTTGATAGCGGTTCAACCAAGACCGATTGGATTGCATTGGATGATAATGGAAAAGTACTTTTTTCAACCCAAACTTTGGGTTTAAATCCTCAGGTACTCCCCAGTGCCATCCTAAACGAGAGAATTATCAACAACTATGATCTTTACCAAAACAGAGAAAAAGTTGCTCAAGTTTATTTTTATGGGGCAGGATGTGGTGTTGAATCACCTGCCAGAAGGATCGAAAAAGTTTTTAAAGATATTTTCACGGAGAGTGAGTTCTCTATACTTGAAGATACCTATGCAGCAGTCTATGCGACAACTCAACCCAACGATCCTGCTATAGTTTGTATTTTGGGCACAGGTTCCAATTGCACTTATTTTGACGGTAAAGACATAGAACAGAGAATCGTTTCTTTGGGATATGTTTTGATGGACGAAGCCAGTGGTAATTTTTTTGGCAAACAGCTTATTCGCGCCTATTATTTTAAAACCATGCCTGCCGTTTTGGCCAAAAAGTTCGAGGAGCAGCACGAACTCTCTCCAGATGTTATCAAAGAAAACGTTTACAGAAGAGAAAACCCAAACACCTATTTGGCAAAATTTGCACAATTTATAATTGAGCACAAAGAAGTTCCTGAAATGAGGACCATAATCGATGACGGATTACAACGGTTTATTTCCCATCAGATCTTACAGTTTAAAGATGCAAAGCAAGTTCCAATTCATTTTATCGGCTCAATAGCCCATTACCTGAAAGAGGAAATCGATGAAGCCCTTAAGAAAAATGGATTAAGTCTTGGTAATGTAGTCAAACGACCCATTGATGGACTGGTGGAATACCACCAAAAACTATTGAATAAATAGGGTAGGCGCGGAATTTATTTTATGGCGATCATAGAAATTTCTACCCTTACTTTTTTAGGGAGGGTTTTGACAGCTATCGTTTCTCTTGCAGGAGCCGTTTCATTGTCAAAATAAGCTCCATAAACTTCATTTACAGCACTAAAATCATCCATATTTTCTAAAAAAATGGAACTTTTAACAACATGGTTGAAGTTCATTTCGGCGGCATCTAATACTGATTTTAAATTTTCCATTACCTGTTCCGTCTCCTTTTTTACATCTCCCTTTACCATTTCCATATTGTGAGGATACAACCCTATTTGCCCTGAGATGTATAGCGTCCCATTGGCCAATATAGCTTGATTATAGGGGCCAATGGGAGTTGGGGCATTTAGTGTAGTTATTATTTTTTTCATTTGTCAAAATTTATTGTTTTTTATGGCCAGACCATGATCAGATTTGACATAGCATCCAAACAGTTATCTTAATCGACGATCGGGTTCCCTGTTTTTCTCATACTTTATATCACTTAAAAGTCCTGATTTGATTCCAATAAAGAAGTTCCAAGAGGCTCGATTACTAAAAGGAACCCAACTAAAATCCAATCGCCAACTGTCCAAGTCCCTATTGAGCCTTATTTGAGTATAAGTAAACCCGTGATTTTTGAAATCAAAACCAGAAGAACCACCTATTTTCCACTTGGGAGTAAGCTCTACATCACCTGAAAACATGAGAGAATTATTTGAAAAATCATTTTGATTTCTGGAATTATTGTAAGTCAATGAATAAGTAAACCTAAGATTCCAGGGTATTTCAGCTCTGTAAGAGGGGTATTTTGTATTTTCTTTCATTTCATCCTCTCGATTCATTTCATTGTTCATGCCGATGGTATCTCCAAACAGATCATCGTCACGTCCACCTCCTGAGGTATTTTCAAAGTATCCAAAAGGGTCGACTTCTTCTTCTTCCTCCTCTTCATCTTCTTTCTTTTTATCCTTGGAAAAAGTTTTATTGGAAAAATTATAACCCGTGTTCAGGTTGGCACTTGTTACTCTGAATAACCCGCCTCCTTGCTTGATGTTAAATTCATTGATTCTTTGATTTTCTTCGTTCAAAGCGTACATGTCCAAGGTAGCCCCAAGGTTGATGGCCATTTTCTTATTAAACAAATCGATACCACTAGACACCCGAACAGGACTCCATTTGAATTCATCGGAAATAAAATTATAGCTAGTATTGAAATTTAAGTTCTTGATCAACTGGATTTTCTTCAACTCGGTTTTAGTGCTGTCTGGATCAACAATTTTGGCTTCAAAATTATTACTGATAGAAATCCCCATACTTTTGGATATCCCTCTAGATGGGGTACCAAAAAGCCCACCTTCAAAAGGAGTATATTCTCGAGTGTTACCATCGGCATCAATAATATACTCATCGTAGTACTGATCAAAACTAGGGGCAGAGCTATAGGATAAAGACGGACGAACCGTGTGTCTTATGGAACGAATTTTTTTATCCTCTTTGAAATTCACAATTCCATAGATCGTAGTTCCCATACTCATGCCATAGCTGTAGGTTCTAAAAGCGCTGAACCCACTGAGAGTATCTTTAACAACCCCATCAATTGTTGGGTCATAATCGTTGTACTTTATGGTTTTGGGCTGCCACACTTCTTTATAGCTCATGCTGGCGGCCATATTGAAGTGTTTTAAAATTTTAAAATTGGTACTCAGGGGTATGGAGTGTTGTACTCCAGATCGAGCATTCTTAAACATAGCACCAGTAAATAGATTATCTTCTGAAGTGATGATTCGATTTTCAGCCCTTGTAGAGTATTGAAAATTAATGTTTTGAAGGATGCCTTTTTTTGGTCGGTCTTTGGGCTGGAAGGGATAAATTCGATCAATACTTCCTTGGAAACTAGGCAGCGTCAAATTAACACTTTTAGTATTTGAATTTTGAGACATATTGGCATTGATAGACATATTGACGCTGGGAGTACCAGGAATTCTTTTAGAATAGGCCACAGAGGAACTCAAAGTGTTGTTTAAAAAATTAGGACTGTTTAGCTGGTTAACAGATTCTCTAAAGTAGTCACTAGTACCAAAGTTGACAGAAGCAGAAAAATTCGAATTGGGGCTGGATTTTGGGTCTTTGCTGTGATTCCAACGTACATTAAAAACAGTAGATTTTGCATAGCCCGGAACTCCTCTTTCGCCCGTGATGAGATTTTCAAATCGCATGCTCAGACTACCACTAAAATTGTACATCTTGCGATATTTGGAGTCCATTCGAAAACCATAACTCCCATTACTGTAATAATCTCCTGTGAGCCCTAAATCAAAAAATTGAGACATAGCCAAATAGTAACCCCCATTTTGAAGATAATAGCCTCGATTGTTACTTTCTCCAATGGTGGGAAATAAAAATCCCGATTGCTGTTTTTGGGAGGAGGGAAAATAGGCAAAAGGAAGTGCAAGGGGCGTGGGTACATCGGCAATGTACATATTGGTAAAACCAGTAACGATTTTTCCTTGAGGTACCATTTTTCCTTTTCTGATCCTAAAATAATAATCAGAATTATCCAATTCTCCTCCGGTAGTTACTTTGGCGTCTTTAATGTAATACACCGAATCATTTTCTTTTTTGGTGTAGGCGGCATAAACATTCATCCCGTTTTGTGCCGATTTTGAATTCCAAATCAGTGCCTTTTGGGTATCAAAATTAAAGCGCAAAGAATCGGGATAAATCTCATTATTGATTTGCTTGAAATAAGGATTTTGTTTCAAAACCCCAGAAGAATCTGGTATTCTTCCTGCGGTTACTTCATTGATCGCATAATCCAAAACAATGATACCTGCCTTGAGTTCCATGTCTTGATAATACAATTCCGCTTCGTCATACAGGTACAATTTATTTTCCTTTCGGTTGATCCTGACATATTGTTTGGCGGTGTATTTCACCTTATCCAAAAGGGTGGGTTGCTTCACTGGAATGGAATCAACAGCAGTGCTGTCCTTCGACTCTAGGCTTGATACAACTGCCAGGGAATCGGGGGTGATCTGGGATTGCAAATGGTTCAGCCAAAAAAATATTAACAAACCTACTGTATAAATTGACTTTGTTTGCAAACCGATTAGTCCTAAATTTGTGATTCGTTCAAATATTAAGTCATCAAAATTAAGGATATTTTTATTGTTGATTGCAGATTTAACTTTTTATTCAATGCTATTGAAATCAATACTTAAGCGATTTTCGAAGGCAAATCTGCTTACGATATTGTGCTTTGGGTTAATTTTAAATCCTTTGTACGGTCAATCTTTGGCTAAAAAAAACTTTGTTGTGGTTTTGGATGCGGGTCATGGGGGGCATGACAGTGGAAACCGAGGGAATGGGTATTATGAAAAAAACATTGCTTTGAATATTGCCTTAGGCATCGGTAAAATTCTTGATAAGCATGATGAAATAAAAGTCATTTATACCCGAAAATCAGACAAGTTTGTCAAGCTAGTCGATCGTGCTAAGATTGCCAACAAAGCTGATGCAGATTTATTTATTTCTATTCATTGCGATGCGTTTACTTCCTCCAGAGCCTTTGGTGCAGGTACATTTGTTCTAGGACTTCATGCCAACCAAAGAAATTTTGAGATTGCCAAAAGAGAAAACTCTGTGATTTTCTATGAAGAAGATTATGAAAAAAATTACGACGGTTTTGACCCCAACAATCCAGAGTCAGTTATAAGTTTGACATTAATGCAAGAAACCTATTCCAATCAAAGCATTGAGGCCGCTGCCACCATACAAAAAAGTTTTGTTGCCAACTTGGGTAGGAAAGACAGAACCGTAAAACAGGCGGGGTTTGTTGTGTTAAAATACACCTACATGCCCAGTGTTTTGGTAGAAACGGGTTTTTTAACCAACAAAAAAGAGGGCTCCTACCTCAATTCCAAAAAAGGTCAAAATGAGATGTCCAAGGCCATTGCTAAGGCCATTCTTAATTATCAAAAAGAATTACAAAAAGGAGTGGTAGGTCAGCAAGTCTTTGACGAAAAAGTAGTTTCGCAAGAAACGTCAAATAGGATTGCCAAAGGGAATAATGATATTTTTTTTAAGGTCCAGCTGGCGGCCAGTAAGAAACCCATCGAGGCTAAATCTTACAACTTTAAGGGACTCAAAAACGTAATTCGTCAAAAAGAAGGAGCCTACTACAAATATTATTTTGGCAGTTCCAAGAGTTATAAATCCATCCAAAAAGAACAACGAAAAGCCAAGAGAGCAGGTTTCAAATCTGCCTTTATTGTCTCTTTTAAAGGAAATCAAAAAATCAAATTGTCTGAGGCATTAGATGCACTAAACTGACCCAGATCAGCAAAAAAATATTAAGTTTGTATGTACGATAAACCAACTCAAATTTGAAATTAACCAGAGAAATAAAAACAGCACTTTTAGTCCTAGGAGGCGTTGCTTTATTCATCTATGGATATAGTTTTTTAAAGGGAAATTCCATTTTCCAGAACAGCAAAACCATTTTTGCGATATATGAAGAGGTGGAAGGACTGATTCCAGGTGCCAAAGTAAGCATCAATGGACTGAGTGTTGGAAAAATTTCCAAAATAGATTTCCTCCCCAACACCACTAAAATTTTGGTAACCATGGATGTCCGAAAAGAATTGGATTTCTCAAGTGAAAGTGCTGCCATGCTATACGAAACAGGTCTGATTGGAGGAAAAGCCATTTCCATTATCCCCCTCTTTGACCAGCAAAAGGTGGTGCAAAACGGAGATACACTGCAAGCGAAGGTCAAGCCTGGGTTAACAGAACTCATCAACCGTCAAATCGAGCCACTCCAAATAAAGATTGAAAGCATGCTTAGTAGTGCAGACTCTTTGTTTGCAGGCGTCAGTAATGTTTTGGACAACAACACCCAAACCAATTTAAAAAACACCTTGAAAAACCTTTCCATTACTACCAAAAACCTCAACAAGGCTTCACTCGCAGCGGTAGAAATTTTAAACTACAATCAAGAACAACTCAACGCTACTTTCAGCAATATTAAAGATACTTCTGACAATCTCAAATCCATCACCGATTCCATATCGAATGCTCAAATTACTTATACCCTAAAACAATTTACCAAAACAGTAAAAGGACTTAATCAAATTGTTTCCACCATTGAATCGGGAGAGGGAACTGCAGGGAAGTTGATCAAAGATGAAACGCTCTATCAAAATCTAACAGAAGCATCCAAAGAATTGGAAAGCCTTCTCAGTGACTTAAAGAACCACCCCAAAAGATACGTCCATTTTTCCCTTTTTGGAAAAAAAGAAAAACCTTACAACAAAGAAGAAAATTAAACCCAAAAATGGCTTTTTTACCCAACATCATTTTTGCAATAATTTTATTCTCTGCGCTCTACTTTTTTAGACGTAATATTCTCTACGTCAAAAGAAACATCCAACTGGGAAAAAGCATTGACCGATCAGATCAATCCTCAAAAAGATGGTCCAATATGTTTAGAATAGCATTAGGGCAATCCAAGATGGTCAATCGACCTATTGCAGGAATCCTTCACATCATCGTTTACATTGGATTTATCGTCATCAACATAGAGTTGATAGAAATCGTATTGGATGGTTTGTTGGGTACCCACCGCATATTCGCTCCTTTTATGGGTAAAGCCTACAATGTACTGATCGCTACTTTTGAAATCCTAGCTGCTTTGGTACTGGTCAGTGTGATCCTGTTTTGGCTACGCCGTAATATCCTTAAAATCAAACGATTTTGGAAAGCCGAAATGAAAGGTTGGCCCAAAAATGATGCCGACTACATACTCTATTTTGAGATTGTACTGATGACCCTCTTTCTATCGATGAATGCCACTGATCTGCTATTGCAACAAATAGGTGATCCGCATTATACCCAAGCAGGTATGTTCCCTGTTTCTCAGTTTATGGCACCCTTATTTTCTTCCTTTTCAGTTACTTCACTGGTGCTTTTGGAGCGTTCTTTTTGGTGGTTACACATCAGTGGAATTTTGATTTTTCTCAACTACCTATACTACTCAAAACACCTGCATATCCTTTTGGCCTTTCCCAATACTTATTTCCAAAATCTAAACCCCAAAGGTGCCTTTAAAAACAATGAGACAGTAACCAAAGAAGTAAAATTAATGTTGGATCCTGCTGCTGATCCCTATGCAGCAACAGCGGAGGATATTGTTCCAGAGAAATTTGGTGCCTCGGATGTAACCGACTTGAATTGGGTGCAATTGATGAATGCCTACACTTGCACCGAATGTGGTCGCTGCACAGACGAATGTCCTGCCAACCAAACAGGCAAACTACTTTCTCCACGAAAAATAATGATGGATACCCGCGATCGTTTGGAGGAAGTGGGAAACAACATCAACAACAAAGGCAAACACAAAGCCGATGGAAAACAACTATTGGATGACTATATTACCAAGGAAGAACTTTGGGCCTGTACTTCATGCAATGCTTGTGTTGAAACCTGCCCCATTGGAATTGACCCCCTATCGATTATCATGGACATGCGCCAATATCTGGTAATGGAGCAATCCGCCGCCCCTTCCGATCTAAATAATATGATGACTAATATAGAAAACAACGGTGCACCATGGCCTTTCAACAATCAAGACCGAATGCTTTGGGCCAATGAAAATTAATTAAAACTCAACTATGGAAAAAGAAGAAGCAGAAAGCTACTTACACAAAAAAGTCGAAGATGGTGAAATCGTTAGTCCCGTACTTCCCGATGGAATCAAGAACTATTTGATTGATATTGACGGAACCATCTGTGATGACATCCCCAATGAAGAACCCGAAAGGATGGCAACTGCCAAAATTTATCCAGATGCGCTAAAAACCTTAAATAAATGGCATGAAGAAGGTCATTTGATTTGTTTCTTTACTTCGAGGGTAGAAGCCCATAGAGATGTAACCGAACAATGGTTAAAAACCAGTGGATTCAAATACCACAGCCTTTTGATGGGTAAACCAAGGGGAGGAAACTATCATTGGATTGACAATCACTTGGTTAAAGCCACACGCTACAGAGGAAAATTTACCGATCTCATCGAGAAGGAGGTAACCATTGAGGTTTTTGATGATGGTATTAACAAATAAATCCTGACCTATGCATGTCCCTACACTTGCAGCATTAACGGCAGAAGGAAAAAAACCCGAGGTTTTATTTTGGGTGGGTTGCGCTGGGAGTTTTGATGAGCGTGCCAAAAAAATAACCAAATCCTTTGTCAAAATTCTTCAAAAAGCAGGAGTTTCCTTTGCCGTTTTGGGAACTGAAGAAAGTTGTACTGGCGATCCTGCCAAAAGATCGGGAAACGAATTTCTTTTTCAAATGCAAGCCATGGCCAACATAGAGGTTATGAATGCCTACGAGGTGACCCGGATTGTAACCACTTGCCCCCACTGCTTCAATACCCTAAAAAATGAGTACCCTGCTTTGGGTGGTCAATATGAGGTAATGCACCACACTACCTTCATCAACACCCTACTCAAAGAAGAACGGTTTTCTATCTCTGGCGCAACTTTCAAAGGAAAACGAATTACCTATCATGATCCCTGTTATTTGGGGCGTGCCAACCAAGTATATGAAGCACCGAGAGCATTGATTCAAAAATTAGATGCCGAACTGGTCGAAATGAAAAACTGCAAATCCAAGGGCTTGTGTTGTGGAGCTGGAGGTGCGCAAATGTTTAAAGAACCTGAAAAAGGTGATAAAGACATCAATATTGAAAGAACAGAGCAAGCCATGGAAACCCAACCAGAAATCATTGCAGCTGCCTGTCCATTTTGTAACACCATGATGTCTGATGGGGTAAAAAACAAAGAAAAAGAAGGCCAGGTTCAAGTACAGGACATTGCCGAACTCATTTCCAAAGCTGAAGACCTATAAACCATGATTGTCCCTTTTGACCAACTTCCCGAACATTCTAGAGTTTGGATTTATCCCTCCAATCGCCCTTTTACAAAAGAAGAACGCCAGACCATTCAAAACAAAGCTGAGATTTTTTTAGCACAATGGACCGCCCACGGAGCTGACCTCCAAGCTGCAATCGATTTGCCCCATAACCGATTTATCGTTTTGGGACTCAATGAAGCCATTCAATCTGCTTCTGGTTGTTCTATAGATGCCTCTGTCCATTTTATCCAATCTTTAGAAAAAGAATTGGGTCTTAGCCTGTTGGATAAAATGAATGTTACTTACAGAAATAAAAATACCATTGACCATATCCCTTTAAAAGAATTTAGAATCAAGGCCAAAAAAAAACAATTGAACCCAGAAGTCATTGTTTTTAATAATCTGGTGCTGAATAAAATGGAATACAATTCCCTTTGGGAAGGTCCAGCCTCCTCCAGTTGGCATGCCCGATATTTTTAATGGATATGCGAATTACACTTATTTTATTGATCCTTTTAGGGACCCTGTCCTTTGCACAACAGCCTGACCCTTTGTTGTCCAACCAGCCCGAGCTACAGCGAAAATGGGTGGACAGTGTTTACCAAACCATGAATTTAGATCAAAAAATAGGACAACTATTTACCCCTATGGTATTCTCTAAAAAAGATGACAAACACTTTGATGAAATCAAAACCTTGGTTGAAAAGTACCATATTGGGGGAATTATCTTTTCTTTAGGTGGCCCAGTCAAACAATCCCAATGGTTGAATGAATTTCAATCTCTATCCAAAATTCCATTATTGATCAGTATGGATGCAGAGTGGGGTGTGGCCATGCGATTGGATTCCGTAGTCGCTTTTCCTTGGAACATGACAATGGGGGCGATAAAAGACAATAGCATTGTTCGAAGAATTGGGCAAAGGATGGCCGAACAAGAACGTATCTTGGGGGTTCATATGAGCTATGCTCCTGTGTTGGACATCAATACCAATCCACAAAATCCTATTATTGGAAATCGATCTTTCGGAGAAAACCCCCAACGCGTGGCCGAAAAGGGAGTGGCCCTAATGCAAGGTCACCATCAAGTAGGTATCCTGAGCTCGGGCAAGCACTTTCCAGGACACGGTGATACAGCCAAAGATTCTCACAAAACACTTCCAACTGTTGGTTTTGATCGTTCCCGATTGGAAACGCTTGAACTGTACCCTTTTAAAAAAGCCATCGAATACGGCCTTAGCTCTGTCATGACAGCCCATCTCAATGTCCCTGCTTTGACCCAGTCCGAGGAACCGACCTCTCTTTCTCATAAAGTGGTCACTCAATTGTTACAACAAAAAATGGGTTTTAATGGTTTGGCCATTACCGATGCCCTAAACATGAAAGGAGCAGAACCCAATGATCCCAATGCTAACATGGATTTACTCGCCTTGCTGGCAGGGAATGATGTGCTTTTGATTTCCAAGGACATTCCAAAAAGTATCGAAAAAATTAAAAAAGCCCACCAAAAAAACCACATCGTCAGGGCAAGGGTAGAAGCATCGGTAAAAAAAAATCTTAAAGCTAAATACAAGGCAGGTTTGGCCCAAAATAGCAAGATAGACACTCAAAAACTCTACCAACGACTCAATACCCGAAAAGACACCCTTTTGATTGAAGAAGCGTATGCCAAAAGCATTACACTCCTAAAAAACCAAAACCAATTTTTACCTCTCGATAAACAAACCCCCTATGCCCATCTGAAATTTGGAGATGACAGTAGCGAAGCTTTTAAGACGGAATTATTGACAGATATAAAATTGGAAAGTATAAAACCCACCACCGTATCTGAAACCTTAAAGGCTTTGGAAGACTTTGATAAAGTCATCATCAGCTATCACCGTTCCAATCGGTCTCCTTTTTTATCCCCCGATTTTTCAGACAATGAAATTCAATTGATTCGGGCCATCGCTCAAGAACACCCGTTATTGTTGAATATTTTTGTCAATCCCTATCCTCTCATTGACCTTGGTGACCTTTCGGCTGTCTCCGCTTTGGTGATAAGCTACCAAAACAGCCCCATCAGTCAAAAAATCAGTGCTAACTTATTAAAAGGCCATGGACGTTTTTTGGGATCTTTGCCCGTTGGAATATCAGAAACTTTTCCAGAGGGTTCGGGGATCCAATTGTCTCCCGTCACAATAAATGAAAGAATAACCCAGATCGAAAAAGGATTTGATCCCGATCATTTAGCTCAAATTGCCCCTTTTGCAAAGCGAGTCATCGATTCTGCCATGACCCCGGGTATGCAAATTTTGGTTGCCAAAAAAGGAGAGATTGTTTACCACAAAAGTTTTGGTCATCACACTTATCACCAAAAAATAAAGGTAGAAAACCACCATCTTTATGATTTAGCCTCTTTGACCAAAATTACAGCAACGCTTCCAATGATTATCAAAGAAATGGATCGTGAAGGCTTTGATCTAGAGCACTCACTATCCGATTTTATGCCCGAGCTAAAAGGAACCAATAAAGCCGATTTAAAGGTCAAAGAAGTCTTGTCGCATTACGCCAGACTGACGCCTTGGATTCCTTTTTACGAACAAACACTCGACGAGGATGGACAACTACTTAGAAAATTTTACCGCAACCGAAACAAAAACCGTTTTAACATCCCCGTGGCAGATCAACTTTATCTCAAGTCTAATTTCCGTCAAAAAATAAAAAAACAGATACGAGAGAGTCCTCTGTTGGATTCCCTCTACTACCGATATTCCGACTTGCCTTTTTACCTCTTTATGGACTATTTCGAAAGAGAATATAAAAAGCCATTCGAAGAATTGACCGAGGAAATTTTATTTACGCCTTTGGGATTAAAACGCACCCTGTTCAATCCTTGGAAAACAATTCCTATGGACGAAATAGTTCCAACCGAAATTGATAATTATTTCAGACACCGTGTATTACGCGGCTATGTACATGATATGGGAGCCGCCATGCTGGGTGGTATTGGAGGTCATGCAGGACTGTTTTCCAATGCTGAAGAAGTTTTTAAAATCATGCAAATGTACCTTCAAAAAGGAAGGGCCAACGGTCATTCTTTTTTTTCTCCTACTAGTTTTGACATCTTTAACCGTTGTTATTATTGCGATGAAGGTAATAGGAGGGGGGTAGGTTTTGACAAACCCCAATTGGAAGGAGAAGGCTCTACTTGTGGCTGTGTATCCTCCAATAGCTTTGGTCATATGGGCTTTACGGGAACCTATACATGGGCAGACCCAGACCAAGAATTGATTTTTGTATTTTTATCCAATAGAACCTACCCGAGCATGTCAAATAATTTGCTGGGGCAACACAATATAAGAACCCGAATGCAGGCTTTGGTGTATAAAGCCCTAATTCCATAAAACATAAACCTTTGAAAATCGCAATTGTTTGTTATCCTACTTTTGGAGGGAGTGGCGTAGTGGCCACCGAATTGGGTCTCTATCTATCAAAAAAAGGACATGAAATTCATTTTATTACCTATAAGCAACCAGTAAGAATCCAAAACTTAACACCGCTATTGCACTTCCATGAAGTACATGTACCTACCTACGATCTGTTTAAATACCAACCCTATGAATTGGCTTTATCCAGTAAGATTGTCGACGTAGTCAAAAAATTTCAAATAGACCTCTTACACGTTCATTATGCTATTCCCCACGCCTATGCTGCCTATATGGGTAAGAAAATGTTGGAAGATGAGGGCATTAAAATACCGATGATTACCACACTCCACGGCACAGACATTACTTTAGTGGGAAGCCATCCCTTTTACAAAAAAGCCGTTCAGTTCAGCATTAACCATTCTGAATATGTGACGGCGGTTTCCCAAAGCTTAAAAGAAGATACAGAGCGGCTATTCGATATTACTTCAAACATACAGGTGATCCCCAACTTTATTGATCGGGACAAAATAAACTTTAAAAATGTTCCTTGTGAAAAAGGTCAAATCGCACCCGATGATCAGTTGATCATTACTCATATTAGCAATTTCAGACCCCTTAAACGCATCTTGGACATTCTTAAAACTTTTAAAAAAGTCAGTGAAAAACTAAACGTAAAACTCTTGATGGTAGGAGATGGACCCGAAAAAGAACGAGCTATGCGTTATTGCAGGGCCCAATCAATGGAAGACAGCGTTTTGTTTTTGGGTAGGAGCAATCAAATAGACGAGATTCTTTGTTTTTCAGATTTATTTTTGCTGCCTTCTGAACAAGAGAGTTTTGGCCTGGCGGCTTTGGAGGCCATGGTTCATGGAGTTCCGGTGGTTTGTTCCGATGTGGGCGGTTTACCCGAAGTCATCGAAGAGGGTGTTTCGGGTTACCTATGCCCTTTGGGAGATGTCGATGCCATGGCCAATCGCGCAATTCATATTCTAGAAGATCCTGAACGACACAAACGCTTTAAACGCCAAGCCTATGAATCTTCTAAAAAGTTTGATATCGATAAGGTAATTACCCATTACGAATCCCTGTACCAAAAAGCAAAAAAAAATAATCCTACTTAGCGAGTAATGTAATAGATCTTAAAGAAGGGAAATTCCTAAATCTTAATATAGTATTATTTTGGTTGATAGATTCGAGTAGCGTTTTTATAAATACTTTCCTTATCGAAGGTCATTTTTTTTGTTTTAAATTCAGCATATAATTCCATTTGATCGGAATAATGAGGAGAGTCTGGATGTTCAGAGTTGCCATAAGAAATGACTGATTCAATCTCAACACCTTTAGGAGTATATTTGACCAATTCAATGTAAGATTCTCCGTGAACCACTTTTGTTTTACCGTTTTTGTATGGAGCAGCTCCCATGGCGGTAATGACATCGGGAAGTCCAAAAATGGGTAATTCTTTATCTCCTCTGACCAATTTCTGAAAGCTTCCCAACTTTACTCGCGTACTGCCAAAGTGCTCCATCATATGCTTTTGGGTATCCAATAGCCCTTTGTATAAAACACTTTTGGAAAAAACCTTGGGTTGGGGAATCTCCTTGTAGTATTTACGGAGTTTGGAGTAGAGAATACCAAAAGCTCCAGCACCGTAGGATTCGGCAGAGGCACGGCGATCCCAATTTTGAATATCTTTTAAAACTTCAGCTACCTTAGGATAGTTTTGGGGAGACATATTAAAAAGAGAATCTATGTTCATCCAACTGTAATGAAAGGGGTCAGGAAACTGGTGGTCGTATTTGATGGTTTTAAAATCGTTGTAACCCACCTTTTCATATTGATCGATAAGCTGTTTGATTCGGGTGGAGCGATTGTTGTCATAAGTTTCAAAACCCATATTTTTGGCGAAGGCACCTTCATTAGGGTTGTCTAGTGAATCGGAAGATCGGAAAGGAGTATGATTGGCATTATAAAAATAGCCAGATTTGGGCTGAATGACTTGTGGCAACTCCTCAATAGCGTAAGTAGAAGTCCATAGCGTTTTTTTGGTATTTCCAGGAACCACATTTGCCCAATCATAGCCCTCGGCTCTTTTAGGGATCAAGCCGTTAGAGATATAAAAAATGGTATCATTTTTATCGGCATAACCAATGTTATAGCCAGGTAGGCCTTTCATTTTTAACAGCTTATAAAACTCAGTAAAATTCTTGGCCTTATTCATTCGCCACCACTGTTCCAAGGCTTTGATTTCAAACAGAGAAGGCGTTCGTATGGAAAAATAGCCACTTTTATTTTTAAGCGTAGGGCCATAGATGCTTTCAAAATATTTTTTGTGGACTTTAAAAGGAATCCCTAAAACTTTGATGATCAGTTTCGCTTTGTGTTTTTTGAGTTTGATGTATTCACCATCCACTCGATAATACCTTTTCTTTTTGGGATGCATTTCGAGTTTAAAAACATCTGTTTTGTCGGGTATATTGACCGTATGAGTCCAAGCAATATTTTGGTTGGCACCGGTCAAAACATTGGGACTACCAGGAAATAAGGCACCAATGATATCGGTACCCTCTTCACTACACAAATGAACTTCATACCAGGAGGTGGAGCCGCTCAACGGCTGGTGGGTATTGATAGCCAAATAAGTATTACCGTCTTTGGTTTTAGCACTGTTAAAAGCAAAAGTATTAGACCCTTTTTCTGCCTCTTTTATGGGAGTATAAACCAGTTTATCCCTAAGAATATTTTTCGCCCAATAGTCTCCTTTTGAGGATACAAAAAGCTGAAGTTGGGCATACAGAATCATTTTTTTTGGAGTAACAGGAAAAAGCCTTTTACTTAAAACTTCTTCGGGATGCGTTTCTGCATAGCGGTTCAACCCCTGGCTATAGGCTTCTAGTATCAACTTATAGTCAGGACTGATTTCTTTTTCATACTGCTGATCAAATAACCGATCACTCCCAATAAACTGGGCAACCAGATCAATACCAAACGCCTTTTTCCCTTCCACATCACTCAGCAAAGCATTACCCGCCAAATAGCCCTGTTGGATGGTTTTAAAATCATCCTCTGCATGTGCCCAAGCCAAACCATAGGCCAATTCGGCATCTGTTTCAGTAAATATATGAGGGACGCCATAGGCATCTCTGACGATGTCTATTTTCTTGGGATTGATTTGCCCGAGAATCGATAGTGGAAAAATAAAAGTAGTGAATACAAAAAAAAATCTGTTCATCAATTGATAAGGTTTAGCAATTTATTTTTTTCTAAAGGTAAAAATCCCGAAAGGAAACAAAAGTAAAAGAAACCAAATTTTTGTCAGGTAAGTGGTCAATATAGAAGTCAATAACAAGCCAATATTCAATAACCATTGACTGTTGTTGTTTCGCTTTTTATTCATCACAGGCGCCTTCCTGCCAATTTGTTACACCCTTGATTGAGGCGTGGCAACTGTTGGAATAGGTTTTTTGATCACAGCCACAAACTGGTTGGTAGATTTCGATACAAACTTGAGTGAGATCTATTTTTTGGGAGTCGATACAATCGGCTTCATCATTGTCTTTTGTACAAGTATAACACAAGAAAAGTAGTAATATCAAAATAATAATCCTCATCGTTCTAAAGATTCATTTTTTTGAGCTCCTCAATAGCATGGTTGGTGGCTCGAGCTGTCAGTGCCATATAAGTAAGCGAGGGATTTTGGTTGGCGGAAGAGGTCATACAAGCGCCATCAGTAACAAAAACATTAGAAACAGCATGCACTTGATTGTATCGATTCAAAACAGAAGTTTTAGGGTCTTTACCCATTCTGGCAGTACCCATTTCATGTATTCCCTTACCAATGGGAGCATTGCTATCATTGATTTGGACATCTTTACAACCTGCTGCTTCAAGCATTTCTGCAGCTTGTACTTTCCAATCTTCTTTCATCTTTTTCTCATTTTCTTTAAACTCGGCATCGAAGGTAATGGTGGGGAGTCCATAAGCATCCAGTTTATCGTAGTTTAAAGTCATTTTATTTTCGTGATAAGGGAGCACCTCTCCAAATCCGCCCATTCCGATTCTCCAACTGCCAGGCTCTAGTAGTTCACGCTTAAACGATTTACCATAGGCATATTCAGCGACAACTTCTGTCCAATCACTTCTACTGGCACCTCCTTGATAGCCGTAACCTCTGAGGAAATCAACTTTTTCTGATTTTGGTCCAAGGTTTCGAAACCGCGGAATATAAAATCCATTGGGTCGTCTTCCAGTGTAGTATTGGTCTTCAAAACCTTCGTATTTTCCAGTGGCGCCACTGCCCAGTTGGTGATCCATGATGTTATGTCCTAATTCGCCCGAATCATTTCCCATTCCATTGGGGAAGCGATCGCTTTTGGATTGCATCAAAATAGCAGTAGAGGCCATGGAGGAAGCACAGAGGAAAACGATTTTGGAATTGAATTCAATCGCCTCTTTGGTCAAGGCATCGACCACCCTCACGCCTTTTGCCTTTTGGGTTTTAGGATCGTAGATAACTTCTGAAACGACCGAATCGGGTCGAATGGTCAAATTCCCAGTCGCTTCAGCATAGGGGAGCGTAGAGGAATTGGAACTGAAATAACCTCCAAATGGACAGCCTCTTCCGCAACGATTTCTGTATTGACAAGCAGATCTTCCCGCACCTTCTTTGTTTCCTTTGGTTATGTGTGCCACCCTACCGATGGTCATGATTCTGTCCTGATATTTTTCGGTCAAGGTATCCTTAAGGTGTTTTTCCAAACAATTGAGCTCCATGGGTGGTAAAAACTCACTGTCGGGGAGTTGAGGAAGATTTAGCGCTTCACCACTCACTCCTATAAATTTTTCAACATGAGAATACCATGGAGCAATATCTCTGTACCGGATAGGCCAATCAACGCCATAACCATCTTTTGCATTGGCTTCAAAATCCAGATCACTCCAACGATAGGACTGCCTCCCCCAAATCAAGGATCGACCTCCTACTTGTTTTCCACGAATCCAATCGAAGGGTTTTACCTCATCATAATTGTGTTCAGAGTCTTTATTGTAAAAATGTCTGTTGGTTTCGTCAAAACCCCAGCGTTTTTGTTTATCGTAATGCTTTTCAACTATTTCATTTGGAGTTTTCCCCCCGTGGGGCAAATCCCAAGGATCTTTATGCATGGTGGGATAATCTTCAATATGTTTGACCATTCTCCCGCGTTCCAAAACTAGGGTTTTTAATCCCGCTTCACAAAGCTCTTTGGCAGCCCAACCCCCACTAATTCCTGACCCTACTACAATAGCATCATATTGTGCTTGATCGGTTTTGTTGATGTGCATGAATTTTTTAATTTATTCTTTCCAATTTAGAGAAAATTAGAAAGAAATTGCAGCGCTGGATAATAATTTTAAACTTAAAATTATTAATTCGACCTAGAATAAATGTTTTAAATGCTCTATAAATTTCTAAATTTGTATTCATATATAACTATATTATTATGCCAAAGATTGGGATTATTCTTACACTTATCGTTTATGTTTTTATGGGGATCTGTTTGTTGCTCATGCCTTAATTTCAAATACTTTAACCAAGTCAACCATTTGATTTAAAGAGTAAACTTTTAAGTTTATTAAATTTGTTTACCGTATTCAACAATTGTCATGAGACTCATAGATAAATTCGAAAAATTCCTCGATCAATGTGCCAATCAAGTTGGAGGTTATAAAATATTGGTTGTACTTGCCCTTGTTATAGGCTACCTTTTAGGCTCTTTTTTTTCTTAGAAAGATTCATCAGAGGCATTTGGAAGCCTAGGTTATCCTTTCTGACTTCTTACCCAACACTTGTATCGTACTCAAACGGGATTAATTGGCTATTGAAAGGCAGATACAAGGGGTGTTTTGGCGAATTGTTTTGATTGAGACCAAAGCAATATGATTGTTTTACTGTTTCCCTGAGCCATTGGGGCGTATGACCTGAATTTCCCCATCCCAAAACAACCTTTTCACACTTTTCTACCATCTTCTTTAGATGCATAAGATTGAGGGAATCATTCATGATAATGTAATTTTTTAAGACAGAGGGATAGGGGGTAATAAAAGAATGAAGATTACCCAAATAAAACCCCCCATAACCTAAATTCTTACTGATTTGAACAAGCTTTAAAACAGTTCTGTCATCTACTGCTGCATCAGCATTTGACGGATTTAGAAGGATGTACAGCAGAAGGGGTAGCTTCTTATCCCAGATTCTCCAAAGCTGGTATCTTCTGTCACCCTCCATCACAGCACCTTTGGTCATCATGGCTTATTTTGAAGTGATTTTAATTTTTTCAATAACTGCCTGACCCAACAAGCATAAACCTGAATTGGTAATTACTAAGGCCACTGTTCCCCATAAAATCCAACTTTGACTTTGGGTGTATTTTTGGATAATGGCTTCTCCTAAAAATGACAAGCCCATCCCGAAAAACAATAAGCCCATAACGGAATAGATCAACCACTTGGTTTTCATAATTTATTGGTTTAATAACTATGAATTTAAGTCAAAAATACAGAACAGGCATTTTTAGCGAGTAAACAACATTTTATATATTTACGTTGATGATCAAAGCACCGCCAAATTATTGGCAAAAATAATGGATACCTATAAGCTATACACCTATCAAGTAGCTTGGATGGCTTTTATCAAAGGCAATGTGATAGGGGTAATATTGACTTTAATTTTTAAATAATATGGAACGAAGAAAATTTACCAAATCACTGGCTACTTCGTTTAGTGCCTTGAGCCTCACTAATGGTTTTGGTCAAAGTATTTTATCCAGCCAAAATAAAAAGCTTGGAATAGCACTCGTAGGTTTAGGGAATTATGCTACTCGACAACTGGCACCTGCATTATTAACAACGAAATTATGTGAATTAAAGGCAATCGTAACAGGAACTCCTTCTAAGGCAAAACAATGGAAAAAAAACCATGATCTTAAGGACCATCAAATTTATGATTACGACAATTTTGATACCATTGCCAACAATGAGGAAATAGATATCGTTTACGTGGTATTGCCTAATAACATGCACAAGGACTTCACCATTAGAGCTTTTAAAGCTGGGAAACATGTGATCTGCGAAAAACCAATGGCGATTAACGCTCAAGAGGCTGCCGAAATGGTTGCTGCTGCAAAAGAAGCCAATCGAGAACTTTTTGTGGGATACAGACTACACTATGAACCGCATCATCGTGAAAGCATTCGTTTGTGCAGAGAAGAGGCATTTGGAAAAATCAAATTTTTTGAGGGAGGTTTTGGTTTTCGCATAGGAAATCCCAATCAATGGCGATTAAAAAAGACCTATGGAGGAGGCGCCCTAATGGACGTTGGGATTTATGTCATTCAAGCAGCAAGATATACCATAGGAAAAGAGCCTATTGCGGTTACAGCCAGAGGTTTTAAAACCGACCTTGTTAAGTTTAAGGAAGTGGATGAAATGATCACCTGGCAAATGGAATTTCCCAATGGAGTAGTGGCCAATTGTACCACTTCATTTTCTGCTTCTACCAACCATCTGTATGTAGCTGCTGAAAATGGATTCATAAGGATAAGTCCTGCATATGGCTATGGTGGTTTGGCAGGCCATACTCGAAAATACAAATTTGATTTCCCACAGGTCAATCAGCAGGCTTTGCAAATGGACGGTATTTCCGATCACCTTATCAATGGTGTTTCTCATCTAAATACGGATGGAGAGGAGGGTTTAAAAGACATGAAGATTATTGATGCTATTTTTACTTCGGTGGAACATGAAGGTAAAAGGATTTTGGTTTAGTATATTTCCTGATATAGCTCTAGAAAAACTACTAACAAAGCAAAAAGCCCTCCATATGGAGGGCTTTCTTGATTAAAATTAAATCAAATTACTTTTCTGACATAATGAGTTGTAACTTTCCACTACCTAACACTTTTCTGGATTCTCCCACCAAGTTAGCCAATTTACCATAGGCAAACTCACCACCAAATATTGAGGAGGATTTTTCACTCCACCAATCCATTTCTTTTCCTTCAATAGGAATTTGCCAGGTAAAGTGTGTGATTTCCTTTAGGGCTTGATCATTGCGATTCGAAACCTTTGTTAAGCCCCACCACTTGAGATTCCCATCGTTGACATTGCGCTGTAAAATTGGTTTTGCAATATTCGTTTCATAACCTTCATAGTCATCAACCTGTTGGATCATGGCATCAACTTGTATAAACTCACCTACTTCCATCTCTACAGATGGAACGGTTTGATCGGTCATTTCGATAACATAACTGTGGTGCGATTTTTTAACCTTAGCCTCTACGATTTTTTTAATCTTTCTGGTAGATAGTTTCCCTTTCACCCTTTTTTTAACGATTTTCAAAAACTTTTCATAATTCATATCAGACCACATGGCTTCCATGGCTTCAATCGATTCAAATCGATTCAAGGTCATATAATCTGGACTGTCTCCTTCTTCAATACTGGTTGATACAACTTTAAAGAGCGACCAGCCGTACATTTTTCCTTCCGCTATCATTTGTTTGTGAAACTCAACCCATACTTTTTCCATTTCCAAGTATTCTTCTTCCATTCCATCATTGATGACAAAAAAATCTACCGAAGCAACTTGAGCGGTAATAAAAATAGGGGAGAGTAGTAACAGGACAATAATTTTTTTCATGTTAAAATGATTTATAGTTTTTTGACAATATATAATATTTACTTTGAAATTGAAAGTAAAATAAATGTTAACAGTTGTTTTTTATACGGTTATAGCGGTTCATTGGACGCTATTTTTTTAAACCTTATAAATAAGCTAAAAATGATCATATTGTTTAAAAACCTTACAATCAAGAGTTTAACCCCAAAAGATATTTTTATATTTGATAAAAGCTAAAACCCTATGAGATTATTTCTGAACATTTGTTCTTGTATTTGCTACATCCTTTCTTTCTATTTTGTTTTCTTTTTTGAATCTACAGATTCCACTGGTTTTTTGAAAAAAATAGAACCCAATGCTGTAGCCATTGTTTTGGCCTTGTGGGGTATTGGTTTTATTCTCCAAGCCCATTCATTTCCCTCAAAAATTTTTAACCCTGAAAAGTGGTTTGAAAAGAACAGCTAAGATTAAATTAGGAGGAAATAATAAAACATGGCGGTCAAGAAATGTAATAAGTGTGAGGCTGAATTCAAACATGCCTTTAGAGTAAGACACTTAGCCCTTCACTATGCTCAAAAACAATGGGTATTCCTGTGCAAAGGGTGTACACTTGAGGTTAAAGAGAATAACGTTCATTACCAATATGGCGGTACTTGGAAGGGGTAAGCCTGATGCTTAATAAAGTATAATTAAAAGGGAGTTAGAGAGACGATTTCCATATCATAATATTTTATCAAATATTTAAGTTTTAATATTACTTTTGAAAAATAGGGTTCATATTTATAAATCCTAAACACTAAAAAAATCCCATGAAAAAAATATTAATCATTTTGTTGGCCCTATTGATCGCTGCTGTAGGCTATTTTTTCTATACATCTGTCTTAAATCCTAAAAGCCCAAAAGCTACGACAAGTATAGATTTAGACGGGTTAAGTATAGAAATAGATTATGCAAGACCTTCCAAAAGGGGACGAACTATTTTTGGGACAGCAAACGAAAATGCTTTATTGGTCTACGGTAAGTATTGGCGTTTGGGAGCTAATGCTCCTACTGTTTTAAAAGTGAATCAGAACATAACGTTTGCAGGTAAAGATTTAAATGCGGGTCAATATACGATGTATGCTTTTCCAAACGCCGAGTTCTGGGAAATTAGATTAAATACGAAAATCAATAAATCTGGTCATGAACAACCCAACACTTCTTTCGATGTTCTTATGACTTCAATTCCTGTATCCACCGTGCAAAAAAGTATAGAACAGCTTACAATTTCTCTTAAAAATAAAGATTCCATTGTAGCAATGCGTATTGAATGGGATAATAAAAAGTTGATAATTCTCCTTAAAGAACGGTAATAGAAACCCCTTTTGCTACCCTATTTTTTAATCCAAACTAGAAGCCTTACCTTTTTTTCAAGAGTGTATCTTACAGATAATCATTCAATTATTTTATTTGGATCTCCTGCCATTCTTTCTACTGATTATTTATTTTAGTTGTATGAAAGAGTATCTAATTAAAAATAATCTTGCTGTCTTCTTTATTGGAATTTTTGTTTCAACGGCTGATGCCATTTTTTCTGAGCAAAGATTTGT
>Ga0209603_1001236_pt1 | contig 27115 bp, 21 predicted proteins | sample COGITO_mtgs_1206_FD_184812 | JGI IMG/M metagenome (GOLD analysis project Ga0209603, IMG submission 184812) | Pelagic marine microbial communities from North Sea - COGITO_mtgs_120607 (SPAdes) (version 2) | ecosystem: Environmental > Aquatic > Marine > Epipelagic ... | reverse complement strand
AAACCTTTGCTTTATTTTGATGAAGAGCAAGGTGTTCAAAAAGAAATTAGATATGCGACTAACCAGCAATCTCCATTTGTACAAGATCAAAACGGAGAAGCTACGTTAGGGCAAATTGTTTTTGAAAATGGTATATTATCTGTACCTAAACAAAAGCAAAATTTACAAAAATTACTATCACTTTTCCACCCTGACTTAGGTAAAAGGTATTATGAGTTTGATGCTCAAGAAGAAGCTAAAGACGACTTAGAAGATTTAGAATTAGAATTTGATGCAATTTCAGCAGCAAGAACAATGGACGTTGATCAAGCAGAAGCAATATTAAGAGTTGAAAAAGGATCTGAAGTATCTTCTATGAGTTCTAAGGAAATAAAAAGAGATTTATACATCTTTGCTAAAAGTAATCCAGGATTGTTTATAGAATTAGCCAATGACGAAAACGTTCATTTACGTAATGTAGCTATTAAAGCAACAGAATCTGGAATCATAAGCTTAAGCGGAGACAATAGAACTTTTAACTGGGCTAGTAATAATAGAAAATTAATGACTGTACCTTTTGATGAAAACCCATACTCAGCTATGGCGGCTTTCTTTAAAACAGACGAAGGTATTGAAGTTCTCAAGTCAATAGAGAAAAAAATAAATTAATACGTAATATAAATATATAGAGGGGATAGTTAACTCTGTCCCCTTATATTACATAAAAAATAAATAAATGGCAATAAGCGTAGATACTGTATACAAAACAGTTTTATTAATACTTAACAAAGAGCAGCGTGGATATATGACGCCAGATGAGTTTAATAAAATTGGACAGCAAGTGCAACTTGAAATATTTGAAAAGTATTTTGAAGACTTAAATCAAATAGTTAGAGCACCTCAAACAGATGCAGACTATGCAGATCGCTTATCTTATTTAGAAGAAAAACTATCTGTATTTGAAAACACCGCTGCATTTACTGTATCAAACGGTGCAGCACCACTTTTAGGTGTACATCGACTAAATACAGTCACCTACAATGATATAGAACTACAAAAAGTAGGTAGAAAAGAATACTACAACATAATAAAATCTCCTTTAACAAAACCAACAGAATCATACCCTATATACTTGCAAGAAGGTAATTCTTTAAAAATACAGCCTGTAACTATAGGTAGCGTTGAGGCTTCTTACATAAGTAAACCTTTAGATGTAAGATGGGGATTTATTCCTAATGCAAATCTAGGTATTTTTGTTTACAACGATAACGACAAACAAGATTTTGAACTGCATTCTTCAGAACAAACAGAAGTTATATTAAGAGTACTGGCTTATGCTGGTATAGTGATAAGAGATCCCCAAATTGTACAAGCAGCAACAGCCCAAGTGCAACAGCAAAACATAAACGAAAAAAGATAATAAATGGGTTTAATAACAGAAAATAACGCGCATTACTATTCTGGTCAACAGACTTATGTATACCCTGCGTCAGAGGGGTCTAATAGTATAACCTGGGTAGGAGATGTAGTTTTACAAAAAACAGAAACCGGAATACAAAACTCCAACTTTGAAGTTTTTAAAAACAATGTTTTACTTACAGAAAATACAAACTACACGTCAGCAAACGGGGTAGTAACTATTATAGGCTCTTTATCCGCAAATGACGTAATTGTTATTCAGCTTAAGCAAAGAGCAAGAGAAAAAAATTATGGAGGGTATGCTTATATTACTTTAGATGAAGTAATAAATAACTTTATTGTTGCATATGTTGGAGAAGACAAGCTTATACCTAGAGTAAAAAGAACAGATGTTATATTCCACGCAAAAAGAGGATTGCAAGAATTTTCATATGACACTATAAATAGTATTAAATCTCAAGAACTAACAGTTCCTTTAAACTTAAGTATACCAATTCCACAGGATTATGTTAATTATGTTAGCATGTCTTGCGTTGATGAAAATGGCTTAGTAAGACCTATATTTCCTAATTTAGTGAGTAAATCACCTACCGCTTTACCATTACAAGATAACGAGGGTATACCTATACAAGATAGTTTTGGGAATAATTCACAAGCTACAAACTCTTTAGCTGAAACTAGGTTTGGTGAATTAGATATGATTAAGTTAAATGGACCTAGCAATGGAGTAGGTAGAAGATATGGATTAAATCCATCTACATCAAACACTAACGGCATGTTTACAATAAACAAACGTGAAGGTAAGTTTTCTTTTAGTAGTGATTTGGCTGATAAAATAATAATATTAGAATACTTATCAGATGGGTTAGCTTATGATGTTGATACTAAACTGCCTAAAATGGCAGAAGAGGCAATGTATGCTCATATAGCCCATGCTATTGTTTCAGGAAGATCTAACCAACCAGAGTATGTTGTCAATAGATTAAAAAGAGAAAGAAGTGCCAAGTTAAGAAATGCTAAAATAAGACTATCAAATATAAAGCTAAGTGAAATCATTAACATAATGAGGAATCAATCTAAGCTAATCAAACACTAATTAAATGGCAGAAGCAAAAAATAGTTTTTTAGCGTCTAAAATGAACAAAGATTTAGACGATAGGCTTATACCTAGTAATGAATATAAAGATGCTTTAAACATAGCTGTATCTAACTCAGAAGACAGCGACGTGGGTGCGCTAGAGAATATTTTACAAAATACTAATGTATTTCCAATATCTTCTACCGACAACATAGGGTATGACACTGGCAAAGTAATAGGCTATGCTGTTAATAGTTCTACTGACAGTATTTATTTATTTTGGACAAATTACACTGATACTTCTGGAAATAAACTAGACAATCATCAATCAGACCAAACAGGTTTTAATTCTGCTATAATACAATATAACGCTATCAATAGTTCGTTTACAAAAATACTAGTTAGTGGAACTTTTTTAAACTTTTCAACCACGCATCCTATTTACGGGGTTAGCATAGTAGAAGATTTACTTTTTTGGACAGATAATAGAAATCAACCAAGAAAAATAAACATAAAAACAGCAGAAGCTAATCCGGCTGGGAGTGCGGGAACTCTTGGTGTTAACGCTCTTGGTAACGGTTATGTTGGAGGTGTTTACAATACAAATAGCCAGACAGGAGGGGGTAGTGGATTAACTGTACAAATCGCAGCAACAGGAGGGTTAATAACTTCAGCGACCGTCGTTAGTAAAGGTACAGGTTATAACGTAGGTGATTTAGTAAATGTTTCAGGACCAGGTTCTGGAACCCAGGGAGTTTTGATTATACAAAGTACAAACGATTATTATAAAAACGAAGACCACATATCTGTTGCTAAATATGCTCCTTACAAACCAATAGATTTATATAAAGACTACGGTAGCAGTACGTATAAAACAACTATGAAAGATGTTTCTAGTGCGAACCTACCTGATGGAACTACTGTTAATCCAGACTACAATGCAAATTATGCTGGTGATAAAAACTTTTTAGAAGATAAGTTTGTTAGGTTTAGCTACAGGTTTAAATATGAAGACGGAGAGTATTCTATTATGGCTCCTTTTACCCAAATAGCTTTTATACCAAAACAAGACGGAAGCTTTTTAGCTGGAGATGAAACTAAAGCTTACCAAAGCACGGTTGTTAGCTTTATGGAAAATAAAGTAGACCAAATATCTTTAGTAATAAATTTACCCGATAACGGAAACGATTTAGAAAATAATTATAAAATAAAAGAACTAGATATATTGTACAAAGAATCTGACGGTATATCTATTAGTGTTTTGGACACTGTATCTGTAAACGAAATAAAAAACGAAGCAGCAAGTTCTACTGTTTACGAATATAGCTATCAGTCTAGAAAACCTATTAAAACATTACCTCAGTCGCAATCAACGAGGGTTTATGACAAAACGCCAGTAAGAGCTTTAGCTCAGGAAGTTTCAGGTAATAGAGTAATATATGGTAACTATATAAATAAGCATACAGCACCGGATCACTTAAATTATGAAGTAACTGTTACTCAAAAGTTTAGCGATGGCGGTACTGATGATAACTGGGCCTATATTGAATACCCGGAACATACTGTTAAAAGAAATAGAAACTATCAAGTTGGATTTGTTTTAAGTGATAGATACGGTAGACAGTCTGATGTAATACTTTCCAATGTTACCGGAGACGATAGTCCAGGAGGTGGTTTTGGAGATTCTAGTTTTTATGTTCCATATAGAGCTAGCGCTACTGACCCAACAACAGTTTTAGCAGACGTTGGTAACTCTATAAAAATTCAGTTAAACAAAAAAATAGAAAGCATAAAAAGTTCTTTAACTAGCGATAGTTTAAGTGCAACAGGTGAACCAGGACTTTATGATGCGATAACAAACCCTACTGGTTGGTACTCTTATAAAGTTGTTGTAAAACAAAATCAACAAGAATATTATAATGTTTATTTACCTGGATTTTTAAACGGTTATCTTCATAATTCTACTGACCAAGGAATTGTAGCTCATACAGCTTTAGTGGGAGATAATATAAACAAAGTACCAAGATCGTTAATAGAAGTTGGACCCGACCAAAAACTATACAGAAGTGATGAAACTTTATTTCCTGTTGTAGAAAATGTACATATATCCGGAAACGTTAATAATAATGCTAAGTTTTACCCCGGGAGCGAAAAGTACGAAGTGCCTACCATTGGAGGGTTTGACGATTTAGATTATTTAGGATCTACTCAAGGTACCAACCCTGAGATATACGTAGCTAAAGAGAACCCGTTAATAGCTAGAATTTCAACACCTAGCGCTTTAGGGGTTGTAAATAGCGATATGCGTCCGTTTTTGTCGGTAGCAGAAACTTCTCCGTTTGTATCTAACCTTGACATTTATTACGAGACATCGACATCTGGTTTAATTTCAGAATTAAATACAAAAGTTGACGAAAATGTAGGCACACCTGTTTTTGGTATTAATTTATTTGATTACAACCATAAAGAAAATCAAAACCCTAACGGCTCAAGTACAGTCACAGGTAATCCTGAATCTCCTTTTATTACAAGTAACTTTTCGCCTATAAATAATTTAAACACTGTTTTAACAAATACAGAATTTGTTGGGCCACTTAGAGTTGTAGATGGTCTTGGTATTGATAGAGCTAGCGATTTTCAAGTAGTTTCATTAACAGAATTAGGCAACGATGTTTACAGGTTAAAAATATTAAATTCTTTTTATTATGGTATAAATGCTTCTACTAAAGAAAGCTATACTTTCGAAATGGATTTTAGAAACAATGAAGATGATACAACAGCAGATGTAAACGGAGCTATAGCCACGCCGTCTGCAGTATTTACGGTAGATAATGTAGCAGCCAATAAACCTATTTTAGTAGGTCAAGACGTGTATAATGGAAGTACTTTACTGGGAGCTGTAGTTAATATTGATGCAACCGGGCTTGTTGTTACATTAGATACTGCTGTTACTTTAGCCGAAAATTTAGCGTTAACTTTTAAAGCTATTACTAGAACAATTACTAAACGTAATGTATCTTTAAGTAATATTGCTCCAACAGCTACTGTCACTTACACGACTCCATCGTACTCAACTATGACTGGCGTTTACGCTACGATTAACGCTGTTAACGGTGCTTTTAATCCTAGTGACCAATCTCGTGATTTATCTTACAGCTGGGATACGGATCAATCTTTGTTTCCAGGAGGAAATAGTAATGTTTCTTTTGCAACTGTTGGTACAGACAAACGAATAACTCTTAACAACCCAAATGGAGGTAGTGTAACTTTATCGCTTTCTGAAAGTGGAGTTGTAAGCATACATGGCGGTTCTTTTGATTTTCTTTATACATTTAGCCTTAAAGTTAATGTTACAGATGCCGGGGCAGAATCTACGCCTATAGTAATAAACTTTAACGATGTAATACCTGGAGCTTTTAGTAATGCTTTTAGCACTGCTTTTGATATATAAAATAAACGAAAAAATAAATAAAAAATAATAAAATGAGTGAGCAATCCCAAACAAATATTAAATTTCAAAGAGAACTAGAAAATTTATTACCAGATAACAACGCTAAAGAAATATCCGCTGCAGATGTTAGAACTATAGTCACTAGCAACTATCAGCCTCAAATGATATGGAGTGGTTTTTTCGATAGCTCAAACACAACTGGAGGTAGTGTTTATCGCACTAGCTATGTAAACCCTAATTACTTTCGTAATTTATGGGTATTAACAAACCCGGGAGCAGGTCTTACGCCTGGATCTTACACAAACCAAGTTTTAATGCCTGATAATAGTTATTTAAGTTATAACTTTGCTAATAACGGAGGGAACTCGGGTGGAGCTGTGTTTAATTTAGAGGTTAGCGCTACAGGTGTTGTTTCTTCTTTTACTGTTGTAGAAAATGGTTATGGCTGGATTGGACAAGGTTGGGTCGGTGGATTCCCTTCAAACACTGGGCAAACAGGGACTTTTAGTTTAGCGGGGGCAAGCACGCAACCTGTAATAAAATATGTAGGTCCTATGTCTTTTTCTGCAGATACAAAAAGAGATATATATGTACAGTTATCTGTAAATTCTAGCAATAATAACTTTGAAGATCACACAAAAGTTAACACAATGATAGCGAGCTCATCCCTTCCGGTACCTAATTTTAACTTAAACGGTTTTATTTCATCAGGAAACAACATAGGGATGAACGGCACTAATTCGATTCAGATATTAAACCCAACGTGGACTTATGATGATCAAAACTCCACACAAACCGGTTATTCACAGCAAGCTGCTAGTATATGGCGTATAGCACAATAATACCTAAATAACATTGTAAACAAGTAATTATAGATATATGAGCGCTATTATAGAAGTAAAATATTTTAACTCTTTTCTACTACGTAAGACTGTAACAGCAGATAATGCTAACCCGGCTAATGTACCTGTGTGGTACAAAACAGCTGGGTTGGCAACTAATAATGCTAAAAACTGGATTATTGAAGAATCTAGAATTAGAGGTGGGTATAACAATACTTCTGTAGATTTTGGAGCTAAGGCTTATTTAGTAGCAGATACTAATAGAGGATCTATAAGATCCAGTGGTTTAATATATTCAGGTATATTTAATTCAAGAACAGGTATTAATAACACTAACCAATTTCCGGTTGGCGAAGAAATTACTAGAAGCATGGATCCTTCTAATGGTAGCATTCAAAGATTATATGCTGAAAACACCAATCTAACTATACTACAAGAAAACAAAGTAAGCAGAGCTTTAATCGATAAAGACGCTATTTATACCGCAGAAGGAGGAGCTCTTACAACTTCTGGATCTCAAGTTATTGGGCAAGTGGTGCCTTATGCTGGTGAATATGGGATATCTAAAGACCCTGGTAGTTTTGCTGTTTATGGATATAGAAAATACTTTACAGATAGAAATAGAAATGCAGTACTAAGACTTTCTTCTGATGGAATAACTGAAATATCAGGATATGGTATGAAAGATTTTTTTAGAGATAAGTTTATAGAGATAGATTTTAATTCTTCTAATTTAGGCTCTGTTATAGGTGGTTTTGATGTACACACTAAAACTTACGTTGTTTCTTTACAAAACAATAACGGAATAAATTACGATACATTAGCTTTTGACGAAGGGTCTAAAGGATGGGTAAGTAGATATAGCTATAAGCCTGATAATATTTTTAGTTTAAAAAATAATTTTTATTCAACTTACAGTGAGCCTAACAGTAATAAAAACGGGCTTTGGAAACATTACTTTGGTGAAAATTATAATAAATTTTACGGGTCATCTGTTGAGTCAACTGTTACAACAGTTTTTAACCCTAAAGTTTCTTTATCTAAAAACTTTTCAACTGTAGGATACGAAGGAAGTAATGGTTGGAGAATTGATTCTTTTGTCTCAGACTCTACAGGAGTTGATAATGGAGTTAATTTTTTAGATAGAACTTTAGCTATAAAAAGTTACAATGAAGGAGAGTATATTTTAAATCCACTTACAGGTCAACCTGTGTTACCTGCTAATTATCAATCAGTGTTTGGTGTTACCAGACCTCCTTATACTAAGTCTAGAGCTGGTTTTAACAGAAAAGAAAACAAATACGTAAGTAATATAAAGAACAATAGTTTAGGTAGACCAGGCGAAGTAATATACGGTCAATCAATGTCTGGTATAAAAGGAATGTTTGTAACCGCTACTTTTTCTATTGACAATGTTACTGATGTTGGTGGCAAAAAAGAATTATTTGCCGTATCAGCAAATTATGTAGAATCATCATATTAAATTAAATGAAATTAAAAGCAAGAAAATTAATACACGAAGATTATGACACTATAGTAGAATGGTGGAAATCTTGGCCAGAATGGGAACCTTTAGGTAGAAACTTATTACCCGAAGATGGGACAGGTGGTATAATGATTGAAAGAGAAGGTAAACCTTTAATAGCTGGTTTTTTATACGTAACTAACTCTGATATATGTTGGATGGAGTGGATTGTTTCAGATCCTAAACAAAAAAATAAATCCGAAGCTATGTCTTTATTAATATCTTCTTTAGAAAAATGGGGTAAAGATGCTGGGTTTAAAGTTGTGTTAAGCATCGGAAGAAGTAAAAACCTTATAAACGAACATAAAAAGCTAGGCTATATAGTAGATAACAATCCTAGCTACGAAATAATAAAAAATATATAAATATGGCAGCAATAACATCAATAGCCTTAGGAGCAGCAGTAGCTGGCACGGTAGCAAAAGGAGCTCAGGCTATTAGCGCTAACCAAAAAGCGCAAAGCGCAAAAGGAGACGCACATAGAGCTAAGAATAATCTTGCAGAGCTAGAAGCTTCAAGACAAGAAATTATAAATCCATATGAAGGTATGGAAAGTGTTGCTGGTATGGCTACAGACGCTTCTGGTATGTTAAAAAACCGTATGGCTAATATAGGTGTTGCAACGCAGGCAGCTGAAATAGAAATAGAGCAAGCTGATATAGCTTTAGCAAACACGTTAGATACTTTAGCTGCTACAGGAGCAAGTGCTGGTGGCGCTACCGCATTAGCCCAAGCTGCTATGCAAAGTAAAAAAGGTGTATCTGCTAGTATAGAAAAACAAGAAGTTGCTAACCAACAAAACGCAGCTAAAGCAGAAATGCAATTAGATCAAGCTAAAATGTCCGAGCAGCTAAGGCTACAAGGCATATCAATGTCTGAAGCTAAACGTATACAGCAAGCTGAAGCAGCAGGTAAAGACTATGTATTTAAAGCAACAGAAATAAGAGAAGGTGAACAATTAGAGAGAGCTCAAACTGAAGTTGAAAACGCTCAAGCAACCGTCGCAGCTTATCAACAAGCTAGAGATGCTGGCGTTGCAGGGACTATAAGCAGTTTAGGAAATGTAGCCACTTCATTGGGAGGTGTAATGAATGAGTCTGCGGCAAATAAAATTCCTTCTATGGGAAGCACTGCTGGAAAAGTTGTAGACAATGCTGCTGGCGGGGTTATAGGTGGTCCTATGGGAGGTATGATGAATTACGCTACTCAAGCGGCTAGAAAAATAACAGGAGGAAACTAAAATAATAAAACATGAGTTACAGAAATCCAAAAGCTGCGCCATTAAATTTAAACGTGGCAGCATTTAAAGGTTTAGAAACACTTGCTAGTGATGTTTACAAGTTCGCTAACGAAGAAAAAGTTCGTAAAGGTCAGCTAATAGGAGAAAGTATTGCTGCTCAGCAAGCTATTGATGATGACATTAATAAAATGGGTTTGACTCTTGAAGAGGGGGAAGATAACTTTGAAAAACAAATATTTGAGGAAGCTCAAGCTGCTAAGCAAAAAATTGCTGCTCAGTATGATATAATGAGTAAAACGTTTTCAAGTCCAGAACAAAGAGCTAAAGCTAAAGCGGAAATAAGTAGATTAAATAATTACCCTGAAAGTCTTACAGCAGATCTTGCTACAGGTAAATATCTTGTTGATCAATTTCGCAAAGGCTTGTCAGTAGCGCCTGGTAAAACAGGGTCAATTAGCACTACGAATGATTTAAACACATTGGAAGTTGTTAAAGATATGCAAAGCGGTGGAAAAAACACTAAAATCGAAACTAATGAAGCTGGATCTAGAACTTTAGTGACAAATGTTGATGGCAAAACTTATAAACTTAATATTTCAAACATTACGAACGGATTAAAAACTAACCCTAATCAAATAATTTTTAATACTGTATCAGACGACACAGGAACAACGAATACTTATTTATCAGCAATGGGATTAAGCGGTAAAAACTTAGACTTACCCGCTTTAGTAAGTACAGGTATACTTAAAAAAGAATCAACAGTCACAGCTGCTGGAAAATCTTCTGAAATATACACTGTAGATAGAGATGAAGCTTACAAGGTTGTTGCAGGATTAAGTGAAGACTTAGTAAAAACCCCTAGTAATTACACTTATACAAATAGTATATGGCAAGATAAGTTAGGTAATTCAATCACTTTAAAACAAGCTTTAGGAAGCAGGGATGAAAATGGAAATTACAAAAACCAGGATGCTGTTTTAAAACAAATAAGAGAATATTACGTAGAAGAAGCTATAGGCGCTAGTATTCCAAATGGTATTTCTGCACAGCTACCTAAGCCTGAAAAGAAAAAAGAAAAATACTTTCAGTCTAGTAACGATTTAAGAAACTTAGCTAAAGGAAAATCCGCGGGTGGAATTGATAAGGTTACATATGCTAACGGAATTTTTGCAAAAGAAGGATCTGATAAATCAAACTTTGTTATTGGAAGATATGTTAAAGCCCCTCCTGAATATATATACGAAAAAGACAAAGACGGGAAGGAAGTAATAAAAACAGATGCTATGGGAGTAAAAATGCAAAAACCATCTGTTCTTGAACTAGATCCTAAATCAAAAATTAAATTATACTTGCAAGATCCTAAAACTAAAAAATACAGCTTAAATTTTCAAGCATGGAGATCTCTTGTGGGAGATAACATTATTAGATCAGTACCTAACTAAATAACAATTACAATAAAAAACAATTATGAGCGATTACCGTCAAAAAAGAACAGGGAAAGTAATAACTGAAGAAAAATTAATAGAGCTTGCTGCTGCTGCTAATTACACTGTTGAGGAGTATATTCAAGAAGTTGGTTTAGAAGTTATACCGCAAGACTCGGGAAATACAACAGGCGCTGCAACAACAACTGCAAATGTAGTGCCGACAAATCAAATAGCAGATACGGATTTAACTTTGGAAAATGGTTTATCGGAATCACAAGATCCTGATCCAAAATCTAAGTACTACGTTACTCCAGAAGAATTAAGCAAAGGAAGCGAAGAAGATATAGCTCCTTTTTTAAATAAAAAACTTTCTAGGTTAGGTATAACTGTAGATCAAGCTACTGCTTTAGGAAGCTTTGACGCAATATCGTTGTCAAATGTAGATAAAGCTGATCCAAACTTAGGTGTTTTAGCTGATCTACTTAAAGCTATTAAAGTTGGTGGTGGTCAAAGTAAAGAAGATTTAAAAGCTTCTGCAGAGCTAATTAACAACTATATAAAAGAAAATGGTAATTTAGATTATTTAGCTACTTCTGCTGGAAAAGAATCTACAACGTATGAAAATTATGTTGAACAAATACAAGCGCCTTCTTTAACTAAAGATGAAATAAACGCTAACGCAAAAAGCGAAAGGCTAAAAAAGTTTCAAGAAGAGGACAATAGTACATCGACAATGACCTTTAAAGAATACCGCGAATCTGGACTAATGAAACCAGAAGAAGCAAGGTTTTACAAAGGAAGTGGAAATAAAAAAGTAAAAAAACAATCTACAAGAGAAGACTTTGATAGCGCAGAAGAGTTTAAAGCATATAAGGATTGGCAAAAAAATGGTTTTGTAAAAGATCTTGCTGATAACGAAATAGCTTTCTATGATAGCGAACGCAAAAAGAAATACGCTTTAGACAAGTCATCCGAATATGTTAGTGATTTAACACCTGCTCAAAGAACATCCATATTAGCACTTGCTTCTGAGGACGAGGAAAAAATATCAAACTTTAAAGAGAATGCTAGCACTTTATTTAACACTAAAGAACAATTAGAAGTAGCTTTAGAAAATTACAATAAAAATAAAACTAAAGAAAACTACTTACAAGCATTTGAACTACAATCATCTTTTTTAAAGCAACAGAATGATTTACAAAAAGCTCAAAAGACATTAGAAGACTCTGGGGTTGCAGATAGAGAAAAAGCTATTCCTTATGCTATTGATGATTTTAATAGGAACTACGATAGGCTAGAGCAGATTGTTTCAGCTACTAAATCAATGGGTACAGATGTTATGTATAGCATGGCGCAGTTGAACATTCTTAGAGATCCTAGCTCTTTAGTAAAATTAGCAAGTGGGACTAAGTTTAGTGAATTAGCAGAAATGAAATCAGTAATTTCATTAGGTAGCGATATGCAAAAAGAAATGGAAAATTTTCAAAGAGCAATAGCTGTTGACGAAATAAATAGCGTTAAAGACGCTGGTAGATGGGTTGCTGGGTCTCTGCCTAATTTATTACCTTCTTTAGGTATGGCTATGACTGGTCCTGCTGCTATGCCTTTATTTTTTATGTCAGGTGCTGGTGGAAAAGGAATGGAAATAGCTATCAAGCAAAAAGAAGCTTCTGAAAGAATGCTTAATAATAGTAAGCTGCTAGAGGAAAACCCTAATATGGACGGGTTAGAACGAGCTTCTATTGAGACCCAAATGGATAAAGACTCTGAATTTCTTAATATCCCGGAATGGAAAGTATTAAGTAATCAAGCACTTGCAGGTATTGCTGAAGTAGCTTTTGAGAGAATAGGTACAATGAGACTTTTAAAAGGCTTAAAGGACGGTGTTAAAATGCTACCTCCTCAGACAATAAAAGAAGGATTTGAGTTTGTTGGAAAGCAGTTAGAAAAAGGCCTTAGAGTTGAAGGGGGCTCTGAATTTGGAACTACATTATTTCAAAACATAGGAGATGTATATTTCTTAAATGAAGATAAAAATGTTTTTGAAGGAGGTCTTGAGAGTTTTGCTCAAGGAGCTTTAATGGGAGGTGGAATTGGAGCCGTTACAGCATTCAAAGGTGTTAAGCAGGCTGTAATAAGTGAATTAGCTAATAAAGCAGAAGTTAACGAGTTATTTAGTATAACATCTAAATTAAAAGAGCTGACTAAGATGAAAATTGAAGGGCCTTCTGATCCAGCTTTAAAGGATTTAAAATTACCTAAGGAAACTCAACAGACTGTAGATGATTTAGTAAAAAAAGGTAAAGCCTTAGAAAACGGTGTTTTATTTAAAATAGGTACAGACTTATCTCCAGAAGCTTTAGAAAAAGTAGGTGAAGTAAATAGAAAAATACGTAGACTAAATAAAAGATTAATTGACGCTTCCGCTAATCCCAATATAAAAGCTAACGATTTATCAAACATAGAAAAAGTACTAAGAGGAGAGTTCAATGAATTAGCTGGAGAAAGAGAGCAAATTTTAACCAACGAAACAGATATAAAAGCTGCTAGAAAAAATGCAGCAGCGCAAGGTGTCTCTTTTGATAGTTTAAAAGGCTATGATCTTTACAGGGAAAAAATGCTTGCAGAAAGTACTCAATATGTAATGAACGATTTCGCTAACTTATCACCTGAAGCAAAACAAGCTGAGGTGGATGAAGCTATTGAGTTATTAAAAGCCGAGAAAAAAGAAGGCGCAAAAGAACCTACTGCAAAAGAAATAAATCAAAAAGCTTTAAACAATTATGTTTTTAAAACCTATAAAGCAAGAATAAAGAAAGGCCAAGCAAATGCTCAAAAGTTTGCGGAAGATATAGGTTTAGATGCTGAATTTATTGTTGCGGAAACTAACGAAGAAGCTTTACAAGCTTATAAAGATTCTGAACTTGAGTCAGAAAAAGAATTAAAAAAGGTTGTTTTCAAGGATAAAGACGGAAATGATGTAACTCGGGAAAAAGCTATCTTAGACGGTAATATAGAAGGTATGCAAATTGGTAGCAGCAAAATTATAATCAGCTTAGAAGCTGCCGCTAAAAAAAGAAGAACAGGTATTTTTGCGCACGAGGTGTTGCATGCTTATGCTAAAAAGTTTTTTAAATCAAACGATACTCAAGCGTCTATTGATGCAGCTGGAAAAAGTTTGCTAACGTATTTACAAAAAAATCAACCTGATTTATACGCTAAAGTTAAGTTTAGAATTGATGAAAGCTACGCTAATAAAAACATTGAAGGAGAGCTTGTAAAAGAAAAAGACTACTACGAAGAAGCAATGAATGCTATGTCTGATGTGTTAGCTGATGGTCAAAAAGTAACAGAAAGCACAATCGATAGAATTAGATTTTTTGCAAACAAATTTTTACCAAGCAAAATACAGTTAAAAGATGGTGAAAGTGCATATTACTTTGTAAAAGATTACAATAAAGCTAGTCACTTCGGGGGTAAAACAGTACAAGACCCTATAGTAAAAACAATTACTAAAGAAGATGACGAAAAAGATGTAAAAACCACTTTAAGTATTACTAAGTTCAATCAACAATTAGATCAGCTTGAAACAGAATATGAAGACGGTGAAATTGATTTTGATTCTTACGAGCAACAAAAAGCTAACTTAGAAAGTAAAATCGAAAGAGCTAAAGCTAAGCCTATTGAAGAAGTAAAAAAACCAAAAGCTAAAGAAGATAAGCGAGACGTAAAGCAATTAGGAGACGCTTTAAATAAGTTAATACCAGCAGGTACAACAAATAAAGAATATAAAGAAAAAGTTGTTGGTACAGTCGCTGCTGAATTAAGCGGCAGAACACTAAACCCCCTTATCAAAAAAATTGCAGCAGGATACGGCGTTGTTGCTGACAATGTTTATGGTAAAAGCTGGGATGATTTTTATACAGCTGTAAAAGGTGTTCAGTTTATTAAAAACTTGCAAAAATTTAACCCAGAAATAAATGATGATTTTGGAGGGTTTATTATTGGTAGTCAATACGGTATTAGAAACCGTGTTAAAGAAGCTTTAGGTAAATTTAAAAAAGAAGGCGAAGGTGGATTTAAAGAAGACGTAAGTGTAGCTAAAGATATAGCTGCCGCTGAGCCAACAACCGCTCTAGTTGTGGACAAGCCTAAATATAAAAACTTAGTACAACAAAGAGTTTTAAGCAACGAAGGATTAAAAACCGTTAGAGATAAAGTTATTTCATCTGTTAGGGTATTAAAATCTAAATTCGATGCAGCTGTAACTAAAAACGTAAGTGTACCTCCAATTATTGCTGAAATAAAAAAAGATATTGGAAAACAAGCCGATATTGTACTTAAAAAGGAAATGGGTGGTATTAAGAACAACGAGTTACAAAACTACCTTAAAACCAATAAAAAGGCTATTCTGGAGAATATGACAACCTTTTATTTGACTAAAGCATTTCCAGAAGCAATACAAAAGTCTGTTGGAGGAAAATATTTATTAGATAAAGATGGTAAAAGAGTTATAAACGCTTTCGGAGACGCTACTTTTGTTCCTAACTTTGTTAATAGTGATGTATGGAAAGGAGCTGAAATTGATAGAGAAAAAACATCGACAGAAGCAAAAGGTAAAACTTCAGGTAACGAAATAATAAGAAGACTTCCTAATGTTAATCAAGCAATATCGGAAGAGTTATTTTTAAGTTTTATTATAGGAGCTGATGGTAAACCTATTAGAGGTAGAAAAGAATCTTTAGCTAAAGCTATGGGTGAAGAAATTGCTTTTGATATTATTAACCAGGATTTAAAAACAGATGGACCTATTTCTGAAGCGTTAAAAAATAATCAAAAAGCTTTAGGTGTTGATGTTACTGAACACTTTGAAGAAGAGCTTTCTCGTCAGATTGAAAGAGGTAATATTAAGTTTTCAATAACTCTCAACGAAGGAAATAAAATTCTTGAAGAAGGGTTGGCTATATTGGAAAATAATGGGTTTGAGCAATTTTCTAGTGCGTTTTTAGAGTGGAAAAACAACCCGTATCATAAAGAAGTAGTTGATATATGGGAAGATTATTACCAAGACTTATTTTCAAAAACAGACGCTGCTGTAAGAAAAACTTTTACAAGAGCTAAAAAAGAATACCAAAATAAATTCACTTATTTAAAAGATGCTCTTAACAATTTTGAGGAGGGTGGATTAAACTCTATTTATCCTGCTAAAAAAGCTTTAGCTTTAAGTCAATTGGAGAATTTTTGGAATATAATATCAGAAAGAATTGATCCAGCTGTTGCAGCTATAAAAGGATCTAATTTTTTAGGTGCAGTAAGTAGAACATCTAAACCAAGTGAAAGCGTAGAGGCTAATTTAAAATCTAAACCTAAAAAAGTATCTAAAGAGGTTCAAGAGGCTTTTAACAACTTAAAACCTGTTTTAAAAAATGTTAAAATCTATTCAGGTAGTGGTTTTGCTTTAAACGCAGTTAAAAATTTTGTAACTAATTTTAAAGGTAACCCTGCGGATGCTGTTAATGAATTCAATAAAAGCAAATTAGGTGAAGAAACTAGATTAGCAAAAGAGGCTAACACATTACTTTTTAAATATTTAAACGCTTTAGCTTTAGACGCTGTGTTGGAACAAAAAAATAAAGCGGATGTTAATAAAGCTTTTACTGGTTATTTAAGATGGCTAGAAACTAACAATAATAATGACGCAGGGCTGAAAGGTTTAGCTTATGTTATGGGGTTTGAAGTATTAAGCGATCAGGCTATTTATACCGATAGCAAAGGTAAAAAATACTACTCAATAAAATCAGGAATGGAAGTTGTTGACGGTTCTAAAAAACTTACTAAAGGTCAAATTAAAATAAATAAAAACCATTCTAGTTGGAAAGCTGCTACAAAAGCAATGGAACAACTTATTGCAAATTCAAAACCTAAAAAGAAAAAAGAATGGAAAAGCTTCACTGAGTTTAAAAAAGATCAAGCTATAGCAGCATCGATCCAGCTTATGGGGGAGCATCAGCAATCAATGGGTGAAACCGGCATTCGTTTAGCAGAAGCTGTTGGTAATGCGGTTGAAAGTGTTTTCACTAATGGCATAAGCAAAAAAGAAGCTTTTAATATATACAACCTTAAAGTAAATAATATTTCATCTGAGTTTGGTATTGTTTTAAATTCAAGATTTATTTCTGAAATACAAGATAAAAAGTTTGGTAAAACAAGTAAGCTAGGAAAGTCTAGGCTTTTTGTATTGCCAAAAAGTATTAAAGATAATATTGTTTCACTTCAAGGAGATTTAATATATGAACAAGGTAAAAAAGAGCTTACTAATATTTTCAAAAATGTTATAAAAGCTCAAGAATTATCTGCTGAAAACAATAAAATAGAAAGTTCTAAAAAAGAAAAACCATCTAGTACTAAACAAAGCTTAACTAAAGAATTTAACAGTATAATTGAACGTAATAAAGGTATTGCAGCTGATGCTACTTACTCTAAAATAGTAGCTAAAAGAATGGGTACTAATATAGGTAAATATCAATTTTACTTACCTTCGTCTGCTGAAGATTTTAGATTGCTAACAAGTTATACTTTTTCTGGTAAAGGAAAGCAAGGTACTAAAGATATGGCTTGGTTTGATGAAAACCTAATAAGACCTTATACTGTAGCTATGGCTGCTATTGACGTTGCTAAGCAAACAACTAAAAATGATTTTAAAGCTTTAAACAAAGCAATGCCTAATATAGCTAAAACTATAGGTGATTTAATACCTACTAAAGATTATACAAATGATCAAGCAGTTAGAGTTTACTTATGGAACAAAGCTGGCTATTCGGTTCCTGGTTTAAATGAAAAAGAAGTAGGTGCTTTAGTTGCTTATGTAGCAGGTAATCCTGAATTAGCTCTTTATGCCGACAGCTTAGTTACTATATCAAAAAGTAACGAATGGTTAAAACCAAGTGAGCATTGGGACGTAGGTACAATACTTTCAGATATAAATAATTTAACTGAAAAAGGTGGTAGAAAAGCATACTTAGCACAGTGGATTGAAAATGTAGATGAAATATTTAGCGATGTAAACCTAAATAAAATAGAGGCTTTGTACGGTAAAAGACATGTAACCGCTTTGAAAGACTCTTTGTATAGAATGAAAAACGGTACTAACAGACCGTCTGGTTCAAATGCTCAAGTTAATAGATGGAATAACTGGTTAAACAATTCAATCGGATCTATAATGTTCTTTAACCGTAGATCAGCATTGTTACAATTGCTTTCAACTAGTAACTTTTTAAACTGGAGCGACAATAATCCTGTTAAAGCAGGTGCAGCGTTTGCAAATCAAAAACAATATTGGAAAGATTTTTCTACATTATTTAATTCTGATAAATTAAAACAACGTAGAGGTGGACTAAGAGCAGATGTTAACGAAGCAGAGATTGCAAGTGCAGCAGCAAATTCAAAAAACAAAGCTGTTGCAGCATTGAGTTGGTTACTTAAAAAAGGTTTTACGCCTACACAAATAGCAGATAGTTTTGCAATTGCATCAGGTGGAGCTACTTTTTACAGAAATAGAATCAATACTTATTTGAATCAAAAAGATGCTGAAGGCAATAATTTGTATACAGAAAAGCAGGCTGAAGATAAAGCGTTTTTAGATTTTATTGAAGTATCTGATCAGTCTCAGCAATCCAGTGATCCTTCATTGGTATCTATGGAACAAGCAAGTATACTAGGTAGATTAGTATTAGCTTTTCAAAATACAACTCAGCAGTATTCAAGAATAATGAAAAGAAGTGCATTAGACATTGTTAAAAGACGTCAAATGCCTGGAACAACTTCTATGCTGCAAAGTGATTTTTCTAACTTTAGTAAAATAATGTACTACGGAGCAATACAGAATCTTATATTTAATAGTTTATCGGCTGCTATATTTGCATTGATACCAGGGTTTGGTGAAGAAGAAGAGGAGGAGGAAATAAATAAGACTACGGCTGAAAAGTTAAAACGAATAACTAACGGTAGTATAGATTCACTACTAAGAGGTATGGGTGTTAGAGGAGCCGTTGTAGCACAAATTAAAAACACTATAGCAGAATACTTTAAGCAAAAAGATAAAGGCTTTACAGGTGATCAAACCTATACAGTACTTCAGGTCGCTAATTTATCTCCTCCAATTGGGTCTAAACTTAAAAAAATATATGGAGCTATAAAGGGTTATAAATACGGAGAAGAATTAATGAAGAAAAGAGGCCTTGATTTAACCGCTAATGGAAGATTGAATTTAAGCCCTTCTTATTCTGTTCTAGGTAGTTTAGCTTCGGGAACCGCTAATATACCCTTAGATCGTATGTATGCAGAGATACAAAGTATGAGTGAGATGCTTGATGAGCGTAATACTATATATCAAAGATTAGCTTTGTCTTTAGGGTTTAGAACTTGGGATGTTAACGCTAAAAATGAAGAAGATGATTTAATTAAAGCGCAACTTAAAAAGGGTAGAAAAATAAGAAAAAAAAGACAAAAAAGCGATAGTAAATTAATCAATAGGCAGAAAGCATATAAATCTCTAAATGCAAAACAAAAAGAGTATATTCTTAGTTTAGGGAAAAACGCAAGAAAAAAAGAATTAGACAGAATAGCAAAACAATTAAAGGAAAAATAAAAATGAGCACCATACTCAAAAGTTCCTTAAATAAAAAAACGCCAGTAATTAATTTTACCGGCGTTTTTTAATTAAAATATGTATAGCATTAGTTATTATACATATCAAAAAGTTATGACTTTTAGCCTTTAGCCGTCACAAGCTAAACAATCTTCGTTCATAGCGTTGGCTGCAATATCTCCACGTAAAACACTTTCAGTTCTAGTATAATATAAAGTTTTGACACCTTTTTTCCAAGCATCGAAATGAACTTTGTTTAACCATTTTGGTGTAGCTTCAGATGGAAAAGCTAAATTTAAACTAACAGCTTGATCTATATATTGCTGTCGTATACCTGCTTGATTAACTAATTCTAACTGATTAATTTCTTTAAACGTTTTAAAAACTTCCTTAGCTGGTATATCGTGTAGTAAAGTAACACCATCAAGATCATCGATACCCTGGACACTACCGCCGTCAGCCAATATTTTATTCCATGTTTCACTATTGTTTATTTTTAATTTTCTTAATAATTTAACTAACGTTGGGTTTTTCCTAATAAAAGTCCCCTTCGCACTCTGCTCTGTAAAAACATTTGCAGCCCACGGTTCAATACCCGGACTAACATTACCACTAAGTTTACTATTGCTAACAGTAGGAGCGATAGCCCGAAGATGAGTATTACGCATCCCAGTACCAGCACACCAAAGAGGTTCGCCGTAAATCTCAGCAAGCGCTCTAGAGGCTCTTTCACTTTCAATTTTGATTTGCGAAAAAATCTTCCGAGTTTCAAACTGAGCGAGTAAACCCTCGAAAGGAATACCTTTCTCTTGTAAGTACGTATGCCATCCAAGGACTCCCAAGCCCAGTGCTCTCCCTTTCTGTGCAGATCGTATAGTGTTTTCGAATCCTCTAAGACCTTTGGCTCTTTGAATAAATTCTTCCATAACTCCGTCAAGAAACCAAATGGCGTCATGTATAATATTAGTATCTTTCCATTCTTCATACTTTGCTAAATTTAATGATGATAAACAACATACAAAACTATGTGTTTCATCTGTGTGTAATGCTATTTCAGAACATATGTTGGTCATATGAACCTTTAGCCCGTTTGTTTTATATGCTTCTGGATTTGCCTTATTAACGTTCCCTTTAAACATAATATACGGCTCTCCAGTTGCTTTTCGCTTTCTAAGAAGTTTACTCCATCTATTTCTAGCATCCTTATCTCCTTGTTCAAGCTTACGCATAAACTTATCGCCAACAATTGCGCACTGATGAAGATTAAGTGATTGTCTGTTAACATCTCCTTTAGGTTCTCGTATTTCCAACCATTCTTCGAAATCGTCGTGCTCAATATTGATGTTAACGGAAGCAGCTCCTCTTCTGACAGATCCTTGATTAGTAGCGAGGATTGTTGAATCATAGATTTTGCAAAAAGGTACGACTCCGTCTGATGTTCCATTTCCTGTAATTTTAGCGCCAGCGGGTCTAATTTGATTTACACCGATACCAACTCCACCGCCGTGCTTAGCGAGTAGCATCATCTCTAAATTTTTTTGTCCTATGTCTTGTATTGAATCTGCTACATCAATCCCAAAACAGCTAATAGGCAAACCGCGGTCAGTACCAGTGTTGCTGAGTACAGGGCTAGCAAGACAAAGCCAGCCGTTCCAGATGTATTCAAAAAACTTTTCAGCCATTTCAGGTTTATATAACCTACGAGCAACTGTTTTAGCGACTCTTTCGTATGCTTCTTTAGGTGTTTCGTCGTGATATAAATATCCCCCGGATATTGTCTTCTTGTATACGTTTGTATCACCCCACGCAGGGTAATCTTCTCCTTTAATCCATTTTTCATTCCACATTATGTTAAATATAGTATTATGTAAGCTATTGCTACGTTTAAATTAACTGCGACTAAATTCCATTGTTTAGCCACAAACACTTGAGGTATTGATATTACACCTGCAATAACATATGTAATCATTCCTACTTTATCAGGCAATAAATGAGGACTCATCATCATAAATGAAGTCCCCATATATCCTAGCCTACTCGATAATCTTTCCACTGGCGTCAGCTTCTTTTGCCTTACCAGATTCTGCAACCATTTTTTCTTTAAGTTTTTCGATAGCTTGTTCATAGCCTTCCATGTTTTTAATTGTTTCTAATGTGCCTACTGACAACTGAGTTATCTGCTGCATTTCAATCATAAGTTTTTGAGCTACTTTTCCAAGCGTCTCAACTTTGTTTTGCATTTCTATTAATTTACTTTCTTTCATCTCTTTTATATAAATAATTATTTAAGTATTTATTTGTTACGCTACTTTTACCAAATATCTTCAAAGTCTTCGCCTTCGTTAGCCTTCGAATAATCTGTCGGCCTGATTGCGAAAAAATCAGTATGAGTGACCCCGCCGGTAAGATGATAGAACCAATCAAGATTAGCTGCTGCTTTTTCGTCATACGGGAAGTACGACCCCAAGTCAACATAACCAAGTTCCACAAGTTTTTCATTTGTTCTCTTTTTTATAAATTGTTTTAAATCATTTGCTGATATACCCTCTATGTCGCCCATCTCAAACATTTTGTCTATATATTTTACTTCTAGTTGTACCATGGCTTCAGCTGCCGCGATAACATCAGATCTACATAAACCTAATAGTTGATTATCTTCAGAACACATTTGCCTGAATAAAGTACAACCCATTTTACTGTGAAGAGATTCGTCTCTAACTGACCACTTCATTTGTTGACCTATACCCTTTAATAAATTCCGCATTTGAAAAGAATATAGTACAGCAAAAGCAGAATAAAGGCTAACACCCTCAGCGAAAGCAGAGAATACAGCAAGAGACTTAGCAATACCAATTTTTTGATCGCCTTTATAGGCAACAAGGTTTTCAAATCTTTTAGCCGTAGCAGGCTCGTGTAAAAACGCTTCATAATCTTCTAGTCCTAATGTTTCGTTTAAATAGCTATAAGCAACTGCGTGTATGGTTTCTTGCGAACCAAACATCATTGCCATCTGTTGTATTTCATGTTTAGGGAACCAACCAACAACATTTTGCGTCCAGTAATCTGACACTGCGCATTCTGTTTGAGCAAAACCTAATAGTATATTACCTACTAAGTTTTTTTCTTTTTCATCTAATTTTTCTTTCCAATCTTTAATATCGCTTTGCATTGAGATTTCAGTGTGTAACCAAAATGCTTGTGCTTGTTTTAGCCAGCCCTCAGTGTAGTACTCAGGGTACTCAAAAGGCTTATATGCTATTCTTTCATCGAATAATCCCATATTACTGTATCATAAATTTAATAGTTGATAATTCATTTTCCCAGGCGCGTATATACGCTACCATATCTTTCTTTGTAGTTTTGATAGTAGCTGTTTTCATTTCTTCCAAAACATTGTTTAAGAATAAGTTTATAATCTCAAACTTCATTCTAGCTTCATCATCCATATATATAAAAAGCTATATCTATAAACGGCAAGTATAGTACGTGAATATTTCTATCCTCTTGCTTATATGTTCTAACCCCAAGAAGTACTCCAGGGTACATTCCAATTTCTATGGCCCATGCTTTTTTATTTTCGTTTTGTTTCTGCATAACATTCTATATTATATCTGTTGTGTAATTGTTTTATATCTGAATATTTAACCTTGCCTTTAGCTTCCCAACTCCATTTAACCCATTTGTCAATTTGTCGCTCAGCGTATTTTTGTTTAGCTATTCGTTTCGCTTCAAAAGGATTAACCTTACTGTCTCTTCGCATTCTTTTTGATTTTGCGGTTTGTATAATGTTACGTTAGGAAATTGATTCATAACTAATCTTTTAAATAACTTCCAACGCATTGGAAATGATTCGTTAGCTCTACCCTTTGTTTCAATTATAAAATCATCACCAATAAAGTCAGGAGTATATTTAATAGGTAAAATTCTTTTTTCACCTCTGTTTTTATAATCTCCTTTACCATTAGCTTGTCTTTCATAAACCTTGTTTTCAAAATGAAAGCCAGGCAATAAAACAAAAGTTTCACCTTCGTATTTGTTTTTTATTTTAGCTTTTTTTAAAGCGATGTACATATGCTTTTCCAATCCAGAAGCAAAATCGATACCATCATATGATACCTTTTTTGCTCTTACTGGTCCGCGCTTGCCGCTTTTGCGTTTAAACAACTTCTTCATATTGTGTTTCTATATTTTTTAATAATGCTTCTTGCATTTCATCAGTTGTAGATTCTTTTAACTTTTGCATGTATAAAACAGCATCCATTAGTTCTTCTTGCAAGTGATTCATCCAAGCAAATAGGTTAGATTTATCGTCATCTAAAGTAATACCATACTTTTCAAAACCTATATCTGATCTTTGAACAAACTTATCAACTACACGTTCAACAACTGGATCTCTAAATTCTATTTCTCTTTTATTCATTATAATGTTTGTTTTACAAATGTTCCGTTAATCATTTTACCTTTGCGATTCGCTATTACTTTATAAGCTGAGTCAATACAATCTTCAATAGTTAACTTTTCTAAAGCTGCTAAATTAGTTAATACTACGGCTATATCGCCAATAGCATCGATTATTTCATCTCTATCATTTGTTAATAAAGCTTTAGCTAATTCTCCTGACTCTTCCATTAATTTAATATATTGAGTCTTACTATCGCCTTTGTCATATATACCCTTAGCGTGAGCCCATTGTCTTATTAGTTCAAACCTATCGTTTGTGTTGTAAGTTTCATTAAATATAGATGAAAAAGCTTTATTGTATATAAAGGATCTATTAGTATTAAACATAGATGTTCTTGCGTTAGCTATAATCCACTTTATGGATTCTTTAGTTAATTCAAACTCACCGTGTTCTGTAGACCATTTAACCCCTACGTTATCCATTAAATTACCTTTGAGTTTATTTAATGGGAAGGGGAAAGTACTTGTCTGCTCTGTAGCGTTAATTTTCATTTGATTATTTTTATTGATTAAATTTTTATAAGATTGTCGATCAACCTTGTAGCCATAAGACTTTTGAAGTTCTATTTCGCGATCAGAGATATAATCTATATCTTCTGACTGCTCAAGAACTTCGTATTCGTCTGGTGCATAGCCTTGTTGCTCCGTAACTCTTTTATTAATATTACGTGTAACACCAATTTTCTTACCAGGAATGTGGTAGATTGTATACATATTTATTTTTATTTACCAACACTTAACTCCGCTTTTATAGCAGGCAAAGGATTGTAGTTAGTTAATTTTATTTCACTTGAATCAGGAATATATAAACATTTTTCAGTATCTATAAATATACCATAATCAATATTTACTTTAGGGGACGCAGGTATGTTAGGTCTGTTTAAATATACCTTAGCTTGATCTAAGTGATTATTGTATAAATGACAATCACCTAACTGGCCAATTAACTGACCTGCTTTTAAACCAGAGCCTTTAGCTAGCATTTCTAATAGTAAACCGTACATTGCAATATCGTAAGGTAAACCTAAAAATACATCAGCCGAACGCTGTTGCCACATCAAATCCATAACTCCGTTATTAATATAAACTTGAAAAGCGTAATGACAAGGAGGCAAAGCCATATCATTCATCTCGTGTGGAGCCCACGCACTAACCATAAGACGTCTAGAACTTGGATTAGTATTGATGCTATACACAAGATTTTTGAGCTGATCTACGCCGTTAAAATCACGCCACTGTTTTCCATACACAGGGCCTAATGTTTCATCGGTTCTACCTGAACGTTCGTAATCAGGTCGCCAATACTTAACACCGTTGTCTTCAAGATACTTTAAATCAGTTCTACCGTTTAATATCCAAAGCAATTCAGTGCGTGCTGCATTGAAGCTAATTCTTTTTCCTGTGATGATAGGAAATCCTTCCGACATATCATGGCGTATAGTTCTTCCGAAGACAGACTTTGTCCCTGTTCCTGTTCTATCCGACTTAGATAATCCTCTGTTGAGTATTTCTGATGTAAGTTCTTTGTATTCATTTTCTATGTTGATCATAATAGTATTTACAGTATTCAAATATTTTTGTCCATATTTCTGTTTTGCCATACGTATCAGGACTAGTATTAATTCTATCTTTGTTTTTAATAGTTATATACCAGGCTGTATCGTTTTTAGATTTTGGTGCTATTGCTATATCATTTCTAATACACCAACGTTGAGCCTCCCAAAGATCCTCATCAAATGGCACTTTACCCATATCGCAAGGCTTTTTCTTTACTCCCATGGCATTGCTTGTCCGTCTAAATTAACAGGCTCGTGAGGTATAAAGCAACCCGACTTTGGTTCCCATTTAAAATGAGCTTCAGCTCCATTCTCTCCTAAGTTTTGAAACTTAACCTTGAGTACTTTACATTTAACAGTCTTAGCTTCATAATCTCTATGAACTAATAAACCGTGATAGGAAGCATCGTACCATTCACCACCACCTTTAATGTTATACATAGTTGGTTCTTCAATCTTACCGTCTTTGTCTTTATACATTTTAGTTGGATGCGCTACAATAAACACTAATACATCATACTTCTTAGCAAAGATTTCAATCTTGCTTAAGTATTCCATAGTATATCTGTTTACATCTTCAGTCTTGCAGTCTACGTCTCTAACTTTATTAAATGGATCAATAACTAAACACTTAATACCTTTACGCTTTACTAGCTCTGCAGCCTTCTTTAAAACGGATTCTAAAGTGTAACGTTCCATATCAATATGAAAGTAATTGCTATTACAATGATCTGCTATTTGATTCCATCTATCACCACCAATATCTTCTCTCGTTGGCATACCTTGCCAAGTCTTACGCATTAATTTATGAGCGTGTAGATAGGTAGGTACATTTTCAGGCGAAGCGAAAGCCGTTTTCCAACCATAATTTGCATTATAGCCAACAACCATTTGGTCGACAAAATCACTTTTACCGGAAGAAGGAATACCAGTGACAGTAATAAACTGACCGGTATAAGTTGAAAAAATCTCATCAAAGTTACTAAGCCCAACTTGAAATCCTTTCTTAAAACCGTTACGAACAAAGTCAGTGATCTCATCTTCAATGTCTCTGAAAGTTGTAACATTTTCAAGAGGTACTGGTTTTGCTCCTGTAATTCTTTCTGTAAGTTTATCTGCTCCATATTTTTGTAAGTATTCATTTGCATCTTTACAATCTTCAAAGGTTGTTAAAAAACAAACTTCAGACCCCAGTCTTCTTATTAACTCTGTTTGTAACGCTTGTCCAGCTTCGTCTGAGTCTACAGCTAGTATAATCTTTTCTTTATCTTCAAAGTAATCGATACAACTATCTAAGTAATCTAGATTGTTAGAATTAAGTGTTGCTCCGTTGGGTACTGATATTGCATTTGTTACCCCAGCTTCGTGTAGTGCAAGCACATCCATTTCTCCTTCAACAATAACACAATATTCAAAACCAACTATACTGTCTATGTTATAGAATACTTTCTCAGCACCCTTATATAATTTAAAGTTCTTTCTTCCAT
>Ga0209603_1001235_pt1 | contig 27143 bp, 26 predicted proteins | sample COGITO_mtgs_1206_FD_184812 | JGI IMG/M metagenome (GOLD analysis project Ga0209603, IMG submission 184812) | Pelagic marine microbial communities from North Sea - COGITO_mtgs_120607 (SPAdes) (version 2) | ecosystem: Environmental > Aquatic > Marine > Epipelagic ... | reverse complement strand
GGAGGGATCAGATGTTCACAGTTGAGTTTGAATCTGATGCGTCTATAATAACTACCCTAGATCATACAGATAAGCATGAAGACATAGAGATAATCTTTGGTGATGAGGGTACTGTATACATGAGACAGTTTGAACCTGAGATGGATGCTTATCAAATGTTAATCATGAGTAGCCAACAGTGGTTGGACATTATGGCTGCATATAAGAGTAGTGCAGGAGCATATTACTTGGAGCCAAAAGTAGATATATAATAAATTGTTGTAGGAGACATAAAGAATGATGGAATTAGCACTGATTAAAACGTTACTAGATCGTAACTTTTATGATCAACACAAGGGCATACGTTGCCCAGATAAAATATTTAGTAAGGATGTACGTAAGATTAAACAGGCACTTGATGGTGCTATGGAAGCCTATGAGGGTGACCTAACTGTTGCGGATCTAGAGGCTGTGTTCAATAGAATGAATGCTAGTCTTACCACAGCAACACGTGGAGCATATGAAGATCTGTTTAAACGTATATCAATTACTGAGCCTATCAAAGAAGAGATAGCACAAGACACACTATCACAGTTGTTTCAACAGCACGTAGGTGATCGTGTAGCCAACCTAGGTTTTGACTTTGTTAATGGTACAGAGGATAGCCTAGAACCTTTGAGACAACTATTAGAGGAATACAAAAATGATTTTACTCCTAACCTGCGTGTTGATTGGGATGATAATAGTCTTGACACGATACTTGATGCAACGCTTCTGGAATCCAAGTGGGGATTTAACATATCTTCCTTGGCTCGTAGGGTGGAAGGTGTTAGTGGTGGTCACCTTGTATTGGTTGGCGCTCGTCCCAATACTGGTAAAACTTCTTTCCATGCCAGTATTATAGCAGGTGCTGAGGGCTTTGCACATCAGGGTGCTAAGTGTATTGTACTGTGTAACGAAGAGGCATACACACGTGTTGCTGCACGTTACATAAGTGCAACAGCTAACATGACAATGAAAGAAGTCAGAGAGAATAAAGCTCTAGCACAGAAACGTTATGAACCTATCCGCAAGAATGTCTTGTTCAAGGATAGTACAGGTAAGGGTATGGCATGGGTTGAGTCTGTTGTTAAACAAGAGAAGCCTGACATTGTAGTGTTAGATATGGGAGATAAGTTTGCTGATGTGAGTAGTGAGAGAAGTGACATCACACTCAAGACTGCTGCTATCCATGCACGTAACATTGCTAAGCAGTATGATTGCTGTGTGATCTGGATGTCACAACTATCTGCTGAAGCAGAAGGTAAGGTAGATCTTAACCAAGCAATGATGGAAGGATCTAAGACAGGAAAGGCAGCTGAAGCTGACCTGATGCTATTGATAGGTAAAGCACCACAAGTTGAAGGGGGAGATGAAGACCCAGTTCGTTTTTTAAACCTAGCCAAGAATAAGTTGAATGGGTATCAGGGTAGGATCGCCTGTGTATTGGATGGATCACGCTCTATCTATTCAGCTTGAGGTAAGATATGAGATTAGTATTAGACGTTGAGAATAGCACAACAAAACGCAACGGCAAAGATCACATGGACCCGTTTGAGATTGACAATCATTTAGTCCAAGTTGGTATGGTTAATGCAGACAACCATGATGAACTACACATTGTAAACATAGACCACGATGAAGCAAAGGATACGTCAGGCGCTGGGCATAAGCTAGTCCAGGATATATTAGACTTAACAACACTACTCATAATGCACAACGCACAACACGATATGATGTGGTTGTGGGAGTCAGGCTTCAAGTATGATGGCTTGATCTATGATACAATGTTAGCAGAGTATATACTTGATAGAGGGCAACGCACTCCATTAAGCTTAGGTGCTTGTGCTGAACGCAGAAACCTAGAGGTACAGAAAGATGATACACTTAAAAGATATTTTAAAGAAGGCTATACTACAAATGAGATACCGTTGGATGAGCTTAGCTTTTATCTCAGGTGTGATCTGCTTTCAACTAGCTGGTTGTTCCATAATATCGAAGCAGACTACGCCAAGCCCGAATCTACAGGTCTCAAAGTCATTAGAGATACCACCTTCATCACCTGTAAAACCCTTACCAGAATGTACATGTCAGGAATCAGGGTGGATAGATCTGCCCTTGACGAGGTAAGACTACAGTTTGAACAAGAGAAGGCAGAGATTGAAAGTAGGCTACAGAAGAAAGTTCGTCAGCTTATGGGTGACACACCTATAAATCTCAGTAGTCCAGAGCAGATGTCTCAGGTTGTATTCTCTCTGCGTATGGTTAATAAGAAAGAGTGGGCTGATCTGTTTGAGTTTACCTCTACAGTAGATGAATATAAAGATGCTGTTAAAGCAAACTCTAAACGTGTATATAGAACAGAAGCATTTACATGCCCTACCTGTGAGGGACAAGGCAAGACGTATAAAGTAAAGAAGGATGGTACAAAGTATGCTAGACCTAACAAGTGTAAGGACTGTGACACGCGAGGGTTTCAGCTTAAAGAAACAAAACAAGTTGCTGGTCTAAAATTTACAGCACCCAATAAGAAATGGATTAGTGCTAATGGTTTTAGTACAAGTAAAGATAACCTACAGATCTTAGCGGCTACTGCAAGAAATAATAACATGGCAGAGGCTGAGTCTTTTCTTAATGATCTTAAACGTTTGTCTGCTATTAGTAGCTACCTAAGTTCTTTTGTTGAGGGTATATCAAACTACACTAAGCATGATGGGTTCTTACATGTAAGTTTAACTCAGCACATAACAGCTACTGGACGTTTCAGTGGACGCAATCCTAACATGCAAAACATGCCCAGAGGTGGTACGTTTCCTGTGAAGAAAGTCTTTGTTTCACGATGGGAAAATGGTAAGATTATGGAAGCTGACTTTGCTCAACTTGAGTTTCGTACTGCTGCATTCTTAGCGCAAGATGAGACTGCTATGAAAGAGATAGACACAGGGTTTGATGTGCATAGTTACACTGCTAAAGTTATTACAGATGCAGGGCAGAAGACTTCTCGCCAGGATGCCAAGGCACATACATTCGCCCCCCTCTTCGGAGCTACAGGGTATGGAAGATCTAAGGCTGAAGCCGCTTACTATAAACATTTTATTGAGAAGTATGAGGGTATTGCTGCATGGCATAAAGAGTTAGGCGATGAGGCATTACGGTTTAATAAGATAACTAATAAGTCAGGGCGACAGTATGCTTTTCCTAATGTAAAACGCAGGGACAATGGTATGCCAAGCCACTTCACAATGATTAAGAACTACCCAGTACAAGGGTTTGCAACAGGTGATGTAGTACCTATTGTGTTGAACGAACTTCACGAATTGTTACAACCATACAACTCTGTCGTAGTTAATTCAGTACACGACAGTATGGTAATTGACATACACCCTGATGAAGAACAACAAGTTATTGATATAATAGAATCACTTAACGATAATATAAACGATCTTGTAGAAAAAACGTACAATGTAAAGATGAATGTACCACTACTACTTGAAGCAAAAATAGGATCAAACTGGCTTGACACAGTTGATGTATGATGTATAACTAGGAACTCTTTGAATCTATAGAAAGGTATAGAAATGAGCAATGAACTATCAATCGCGAATGAACGCGGACAATCAATGGCAGAACTTATGGGCGTGTCTGCGTCTAGTGGTGACTCAACGCCATCCATAGCACGTATGGGTATGCTGCACTCACCCCTGATGGGTGAAATAGACGTAGGTGGTAAAGCAATCAAGACTGAGGTAGTACCAGTAGGTGCATTCATCCTCAATCGTGGTGACGAAAAGATCTACAGTAATGGTATTACAGTACGTATCTTCGCCCAGCGCCAACAATGGCAACGTTGGAACAGTGAAACAGAAGAGATGGAGAAGTCTGTCTTAGCTAACTCACTCAATGGTGACATGAAGGATAGCATAGGTGGCTTCAACTTGGGTAGACCCTCAGGTTGGATCGAAGACTTCCAAGCTTTAGACGATGCTACTAAGCAGGTTATCCGTAGTGTTAAACGTGTTAATGTTTACTATGGTACAGTAACACTTGATGATCCTATCAATGAGAAGGGTGAATCTCTTGACAAGTCAGCATATAAAGATGTGCCATTTGTTATGGACGTAAAGAACCGTGACTCTCTGAAGAGTATCAATGGTGTTCTAGGTGTGCTGAAGCGCAAGAACTTACTACCTATCATGTCTACTATTAAGTTTATGGGCGTAGAAGATAGCATCCCAACAGGTGCTAAGTTTGGTAAGATCAAAGCAGGATCAGGTGACAAGGTTGATCTTGGTGAGGGTGACAATGAGATGTTAAAAGATTTCATTGAGCTTATCGAGTACAGTAATGGTAAGATCTTAGACTTATACCATGAGAGGTTCGACAAAGCTATGTCTGAGGATGATGAGTCTGTAGTAACAGACATTATCAACAATGACTTCATCGAGGTAAGCCCATGAATCACCCAGCAGAATTAGCAATCTACAGTTTTCTGCAGAAGGCTTTAGCTGGTGAAGCAAACATGACAGAGGCGGTGACCAAACAGGTTGCCGCTGATGTTGAGGCAGCGTTGAACAAACAGTTTAACTCTCCCCCACGCGGTGACTTTCGCCTACGTATGTCTAACATAGGTAAAGCTCCATGCCAGTTGTGGTTCGAAAAGAATGATCCAGAAGATCGTAGACCCTTCCCACCACACTTCTTAATGAACATGATCCTTGGTGATATCGTTGAGGCTGTGTTCAAAGGATTACTTCGTGCAGTAGACCAAGAGTTTAAAGACAATGAGATTGTCACACTCAAGTTACCCAATGGTCAGGAGATCAAGGGTGAGTACGATATGGAAATGGATGGTAAGATTGACGATGTTAAGTCTTCCTCTCCTTGGGGATACAAGAACAAGTTTGAAAGCTTCGATACACTCAACAAAAAAGATAGCTTCGGCTACGTATCACAGCTTGTAGGTTACGCAGAAGCCGCAGGAAAGGATGTAGGTGGTTGGTGGGTAGTCAACAAAGGGAACGGTGAGTTCAAGTATGTAGACGCATCTGAGGTAAACAAGGAAGCTGTACTAGAAGGTATCCAAGCTACTGTAGATTACATTGAGAATGATGAACCCTTCAAGCGTTGTTATGATCCCATACCTGAGACATATTTTAAGAAGCCTAGTGGTAACTTAGTACTAGATAAAGATACTTGTGGCTGGTGTGATTTTAAACACAAGTGTTGGAATCTACAGGAATTACCTTCGCGTGTGTATAAGGGTAAGAACGAACCCCCTATGGTAGAGTACGTACACATAGGAGATGGGCGTGGTTCGTAAACACAACAGAAGAAACTATCGTAGTGGCCTTGAACTAGAGGCCGCTACATTCTTAGAGACACGTCAGAAGATTGTATCCTATGAAAAGCTAAAGATAGAGTGGGAAGATTTAAAGTATCGCACCTATACACCAGACTTCGAATTGGACAACGGTATTATAATTGAGACCAAAGGGTTATTTAGTGCTGGAGATCGGCGCAAGCATATAGAAATACAGAAGCAACATCCTAAACTAGACATACGCTTTGTATTTAGTAACGCAAACTCTAAGCTATACAAGGGTGCTAAGAGTAGATACTGTGATTGGTGTGAGAAGAATGGCTTCAAGTGGGCGCACAGAGTAATACCTGAGGGCTGGCTACTAGAGAAGGGTAAGCGTATGAAAGAGCAACGTGTCAAAGTAAAGAGGAGATTGTAATGAGCTACGAAGTAAAGCCTGGAGATATAGCTATTATACTACACCCTGTTACTAGAGAAGGTGAGTGGACAGGTCACATCAAGACAGGTTTAGTATTTGGTGAGGCTGAAACACATGAAGGTATGAGGGCAGCACTGGAAGAAGCTCTTACTATGGCAGCAGCACAGAAGTTTTTAGATATATATCCTGAGGCATGGGAAGATTTTGTAGATATACGAGGTGAGCTTTTACAGGAGATGTTCCCAGAACAATATGCAGAAGCTCTGATTGAAACAGATGAGGGTTACAGTGTAGAGGATAATGTTATATTACTGAACCGATGGACTAAGACTAAGGGTAACGCATGAAAAAGTTTAATGTTACATTTGTAGCTAAGGTAGACGACAACAATAATATACTATCAGCTAGTAATGATAGCCATGAGAAAGATGTACACGATCTAATAACAGATGTTATATATGACGTGGATGATATGAGTATAGAAAATTTAAACGTTAAGGAAAGAAAATGATTGCTAGAGAAGATATAGAAGCAATAAACAATCTGATTGACTCAACACCTACAGAGTATTCTGATTTTGTTGAGAGCATGATTGTAACAAAACCTGAGGATAGGCTAATGGAAAACCTACTAGGGTTGTGTGAGGAAGTAGGGGAACTACATGGTAAGATAAAGCGTGTTCTGCGTGATGATACTAATGATGAAGAGGGTATACTCAAGGAATGTGGTGACGTATTGTTTTATACAGTTGCTATAGCTAACTACTTTGATAGTGACCTACAGGATATAATACAGAGGAATATGTATAAACTAAACAGCCGCGCTGCACGTGGTGTAATAAAAGGATCAGGAGACAATAGATGAGTAACCAACTACCAACAGACTATCAAGCATTCATACACAAGTCACGCTACGCTAAGTACTTTGATGGCAAAGGGCGTGAGTCTTGGGGAGAAACAGTGGAACGCTACATGGATAATGTAGTTCGTAAGGCGCTGGGTAATGAAGTAGAGAGAATTGTAAATAACAATGAAGTGTATGATCTTGAACAGGCTATACTGGGTCAAGAAATAATGCCTAGTATGAGGGCAATGATGACTGCTGGTCCAGCTTTAGATCGCGATAATACAGCAGGATATAATTGTAGTTACTTACCCGTAGATGACCCTAAGTCCTTCGATGAAGCTATGTATATCCTTCTCTGTGGTACGGGTGTTGGCTTCTCTGTCGAGAGACAGTTCATCAAAAAGTTGCCAGAAGTTCCTGATCTTTTCGACAGTGAGTCTATCGTTGTCGTTAAGGACAGCAAAGAAGGTTGGGCTAAGGGCTTCCGTCAAGTTCTAGCACTCCTATGGGCTGGTGAAATACCTAAGTGGGATGTGTCTCAGGTTCGTCCTGCAGGTGCAAGACTTAAAACGTTTGGTGGTAGAGCATCAGGACCAGCGCCGTTAGTAGAACTGTTTAACTTTGCTGTAGCTACTTTCAAGGGCGCACAAGGACGTAAGCTTAGCTCTATGGAATGTCACGACCTTATGTGTTTCATAGGTCAGATAGTTGTTGTAGGTGGTGTACGCCGTAGTGCTATGATTTCATTGAGTAATTTATCTGATGATCGTATGCGTCACGCTAAGTCAGGACAGTGGTGGGAAACTGCAGGTCATAGAGCACTAGCTAATAACTCTGTAGCATATAGTGAGAAGCCAGATATGGAAACATTCATGCGTGAATGGTTGTCTCTGGTTGAGTCTAAGTCTGGTGAGCGTGGTATCTTTAACAGACAAGCATCTAAGGTACAGGCCGCTAAGAATGGTAGACGTGATCCTAATTATGAGTTCGGCTGCAACCCGTGCAGCGAGATAATATTACGCCCTTACCAATTCTGTAACTTAACGGAGTGTGTAGTACGTGCTACTGATACACTAGAAGATCTTGAGCGTAAGGTTAGACTCGCTACTATCTTAGGTACAATACAATCAATGCTGATTAAGTTTCCTTACCTACGTAAAGTATGGCAAAACAATACAGCAGAAGAGAGATTACTTGGTGTGTCTATGACAGGTATTATGGATAACCCATTAATGACACAAAAGAACAAGGGTTTGAAGAAGACACTAGAGCACCTACGTTCTGTTGCTGTAGAAACTAATAGGGATTGGGCTAACCTACTAGGTATACCTGCTAGTACTGCTATCAGTTGCGTAAAACCAAGTGGCACGGTTTCACAGCTTGTAGATAGCGCCAGTGGAATCCATGCGAGACACAGCCCTTACTATATTCGTACTGTACGTGGTGACATTAAAGACCCTCTAACACAGTTTATGATTGATAGAGGTGTACCTAATGAGCCGTGCGTTATGAAGCCTGACTCTACAGTTGTGTTTAGCTTCCCAGTTAAGTCACCAGAGAAAGCAGTTACACGTAATGATATGACTGCTGTAGAGCAACTAGATCTGTGGCTTACATATCAACGGCATTGGTGTGAGCATAAGCCATCTGTTACTATAACAGTACGCGATGAAGAGTGGATGGATGTTGGTGCATTTGTGTATCAACACTTTGATGAGATGTCAGGTGTGTCATTTTTGCCACACTCAGATCACTCATACCAGCAAGCACCTTATCAAGAGATAGATAAGAAAGCATACAAAGCACTACTCTCAGAGATGCCTACAAGTATTGATTGGTCAGAGTTGTCAGACTACGAGAGTGAGGATAACACAGTGTCTATGCAAACAATGGCTTGCTCTGGAGACTCTTGTGAAATTGTAGACCTAGTATAAACTATGTATGTAGTACTAGGAACAAGTAAGTGTGGGTTCTGTAACAAAGCAAAGAACTTACTAGAGGAGAAAGGCATAGCGTTTATGCCTTACTCTGTTGATACAGTTAGTAGTAGGTGGTTGTTGACATTGATGCGACAGGCAGGTATGAAAACTGTACCCCAAATCTGGGACAATGAAGGTCACCATGTTGGTGGCTACAATGAACTAAAGGAACAATTAGATGGTTGAAGTTTTAGTAATGTTTTTTGTAGGTGTTGCGGCTATTGAAGTAGCAACTGATGTAGGTAGTTCTACTTATGATTATGTAGAACCTAAGGTAATACAGGGAGTAGATTACGTCAAAGATAAACTTGATTCTGAAGAGAAAGAATAGTGTATGTTCTCGTACTAATAGCTTACATGGTAGGTGAGGAGCCAACAATAAGAGCCTCACCTATCCTGTATGACACATACGGTAGCTGTATTGATGGTGCAGCACGTGCAATGACAAGCGTATACACATACTTACCAGAAGAGCTTACTGAGAAGGTTTTTATATTACCTATGTGTACAGCTATACCAGAGGATACATGATGCAGTTAAAGTTTAACTTGTTTGAAGATATGGAAAGAGAAGACACACCTAATGATGTTAGAGATAAACAGTGTACAGTTTGTGAAGAAGTATTTCCAGAAACAGAAGAAAATTTTTATATAGCATTTTCTTATATATCAAAGGATGGCACTTCCAATAAACATCTTCAAAATAAGTGTAAAGCCTGTTGTATTAAAGCTGAGGCTATACAAAGAATTCTTAGGAAAATACATGGACACAAAGCTTTTGGTAAATGTGAATGCTGTGGTGTAGATTCTAAAGAACTTAAAGGTCAGAAGCTACACTTAGATCACTGCCATAAGACAAGTGAATATAGAGGGCATCTATGTGGTAGTTGTAATCGTGGTATAGGTATGTTAAGTGATAATCTTGAGGGAGTACAACAGGCAGTAGACTACCTAAAGAAAGTAGAAAATAAATAATGAAGAAGATAGAGCTAGAGGCAGACAACTTTGTTAAGACTAAGAGTAATAAGTTTAACACAGGGCTTAACGAAGAGGTGCGTAATCTAAACAGCTACATCTTAAATAACTTACATGATTGTAAGGAAAAGGAGAGGGCTAGGGAGAGACTTATGGAAGCTAAGATGTGGGCTAGATTAGCAGCAGACAGACACGGAATAAAATAAGGGGGCTTAATTGCCCCCTCTCTCTTTGTTTATAACTGACCTGCTTCGTCATAGGCATCTTTGAGATGCTCACTGTAACTTATGAATAGATCTAGCTCAGCGAAAGAGTAGTCTTCTATTTCACCACTCACACCAAACTTTTCTTTCAGCACTTTCTTAGCTTCTGTTGTTATCTCTTTAGAGAATCTTGACTGTGCTTTATATGCAGCCCTTAACTTAACGTTATCACCTGTAGTATAACCATCGTCCAACTTATCACGTATCTGTTTCTTAGCACTACGTAATACAGCCTTTAACATACCACGTCTTTTAGGTAGGTCAGCTTTCATAAACTTTTCTGTTCTTAAAAGTCTCTGTGTCTGTCTCTCTAAGATAGGCGCTAACATACCATTGAATGCTCTATCGTATGCAGGTAGTTTAGATCTCTCATTAGCAGTCCAGGCTTGCATCTCAGACATAGAGTATGCTTTCTCCGTAGCGGTACGACCTTGCTTTATAGTTAGACCAAAGATTCTAGCAAAGGGGTTAGCATCATATATCTCGCCCTCTCTTGTTGCTACTTTTAAATCTTCACCAGTAATAGTATCTGTCTTACCTATGAATGCTTCAAGAATATTATCAAAGTATTTTGTAGAAGTCTGAGTAAACAAACCTAAACCATCAGCCTGTCTTACATCTTTAGCTGTGTCTGTACCCATAGCAAAACCTACAACCTTATTGATAGCGTCTAAAGGTCTAGTAACACCAGCTGTAAGATTACCAAAAGTTTTAGCAAACGCATCTATAGAAGCACCACGTGCACCCTCATCTTGATTTATCAATACATCTAGTAGGTTGTTTAAGTCATTACCAAACTGAGCATCTTTTGCTAACTGGCCTACAGCAACTTGAGTACCCATCTCTTGTATAAGCTCTGGTGGTATAGTCTCACTGTTCCTTTTCATATTTAGTATACGCCCAGCGGCTAGGAAGGCAGAGAACGGGTAGGTGTTTTTAGCGTCTATAATTTTACCGCCGCCTACATTAATCTCATATACACCTAAGCCATCATCTCTACGTTCTTCATCATACTGCATGGCTAGTATTAAACCAGCCACTCCGACTGTTGTACGAGCAGCTGCATCCATTTCTGAAACACCCATACCTTCTTTTTTAACTATGCGTTTATACATAGGTTTTAGTAGTGTCTCAGGTGCAGAGAAAGGACCCCATTGATAAGCGGTAGCAACAACGTTATTAAAGAAACGACCAAAGGGTAGTATAGTACCTAGACCTGGTGTATTAGATACAGTCTCTACAAACTTAGCCGCTGTTCTAATAAGCTCTGGTTGTTCTGTTGTAGTATAGTCTTTAGCAAACACAGACTTGAGAGTAGTATCTAGTGCACCTGATATAACCTCATCATCAATAATTATATCATCAGATAATAAAGCTTCCTTAAGAGTAACACCTCTCTTTAATCTCAGATACTTATCCATATCAGTCATAAACATTTGAGACTTAGTAAACGTGTCTTGTATGCGTACACCTGTTATCTGATTCATAGCTCTAGTAAAAGCTTCTACATTACGAAATGCTTTACTGTCAGGGTTCATACCATAACGTTTAGCTGATGCATCAACACCACCTGCCATAGTTTCAAACAATACCTTCTGTGCATCTAAGTTCTCAGGGTCTTCAAGAAACTTCATGTATGCGTCACGTGTAGTATAAGGGTCCATCAAGTTACGAATCTTTTGTACCTGTAGTGAGCTAAGAGCACGTGCTTGTCTAAACGATTCTTGTGCAGCATTACGATTAGTAACACTCTGAGCTAGACCCTTAGTCATTAAAGCTGTTGAACTAAACAGATCAGCAATAGTTTGACCTACATAGTATTGGCTAAAACCAGCAACGTTTAATGCTGTGGTAGCTGGAGAGGAAACAAGTAATCGTTTCCACACAGACTGACCATAACGTAATGGCTCAGGTGGCTTAGGCTTTTTAATCTTTGTACCATCAGCTAGTGTAATTTCTTTTCCTTCTTCAGCCTCTTTAATAGCACCTGACTGTAACTTTATCTTAGTCTCAGCTGCTAATAAACCAGAGTTTAAAGTCTTACTAACCTGAGATGCTACCTGCAAAGTCTTACCAGCCTCACTGTAACGTGCTGCCATAACATCTCCTAGCTTAACACGTGCACCTGTAAGATCACCAAATTTAAAACCTGTATACTTAGCAAAAGAAATATTAATATCTTCAAGTTCTTTCTGTGTTAGTGAGTTAGCTACGTTAGTCATCACGTCAGATATGTGAACTTCTTTACCTACCTTGTATCCCTTAGATCGGAACACCCCAACAAGACCTCCTATCTCACCCTCAACATCACCAAACATAATCTCTCTTATAAGCTGAGAATCATCTATAATATCTTTCTTAGGATCTCCTTTAGCTACTTTAGCATTCCACTTATCTGTAGCTTTACGTATAGCCTTAGCCGCCTCAGGTCCATCTGCTTTCTTTAGAATAGGAGCATACAAATCTATTGTATTCTGTGCTAACTTTTCTGTCTCTGTACGAGCGTCTTCAAGTCCTGATTTACCAGCACCTAGCTTACGTGCAACAAGCTGAGCACCACCTGCAACACCACCAAGGAGAGCAGAGAAAGCACTTTGTGTTTTACTGAACGTTTCCTGTGCTCCTACATCTAGCATAATCTCTTGATTTGCAATATCTTGATACACCGCAGCTGTAGCGTCCAGTGCTGTAGTAGAATATAGAGATTTAGTTGCCGCTGTTCTAAACAAATCTCTTTGTGCAGCCTTCATGGCATCTCTAGGTATAGCTTTCTTAGCTTCTGTTTCAACAAGTTTAGATACTTTATCATAGACACCTTTAGTTCTTTTATCTGTCATACCTCTAGCCGCCGCACGTGCCGCCGCTTCTTTTCCAGCTTTACGCCCTGCTTCTCTAGCGGCCTTCTTTGTAGCTCCTGATCTTAAAGCGTCTCTACCAGCCTTACGTACTGCCCCTTTAATAACTTGCTTACCACTTACTTGAACACCACCAGCTGCAGCTCTACCTATACCACCAGTAAGTATACCCAAGTAGTTAGTAGGATCAGCTGCCGCAGCAAACACGTAGTCGCCTACACCCTTTACTGCACCCATTAATCCATCATTGACAAAGACATTACCTAGCTGATCATATATCTGATAAGCTTTACGTGCTGTTTCTTTTTGTCTGTCGTTTGCTTTAGTAACAAATCTAACTTCACCTGCAGTCATTACAGTGTTAGCGTTGAAGTAACGCATATGCTTAACAAAATCATCTACTACATCTTCGTCTGATTTAGTTTGATAGTCTATACCCATACGTTCAATCATGTAGTCGCGAATAGGTTGAGAATATTTATAATCTTTTCGTATGTCTTCTACAGACAGTGTTTCTTCTGGATCAAAAGATAGAGTTTCATATTGTTTTTCAGAAGAAGAACCTGTACCACTGTAAAGATTTTTCATATATTCTTTTTGTTCAAAGTAGTTCATACTTAGTCGCCCTTAAACTGTTTAGGTGTACCGTCTGGGTTATGTGTGTCACCATACTGATCATCCCAATTATCCATAGCATTTACTCTAGTCTTTCTACCTGTCACAAATTTTGTGATAGTCACCTTAGCCTTAGGATCTGTAGGTCTAGGTTCAACTAGGATAGGTTGACCATCAAATGTATATCGACCTCCATATTGTTTATCCCATTGTCTAATATCTGCATCTCCAAATCCAGCCTTTCTATCGCCACCTGGTCTGTGCTTTTCTTTTGGTAAAGGTTTTAAAGTAGGACTCACAGTAGAAGAAACACTTGGTGGGCCACCTACACTACCTATACCTACAGATAACATAGATTCAGCTGCCTCTTGGTTTGGGGTCTTTTCTTTTATATCTTCAGCACCATCTTCACCTTTATCAACTTCTATTCCATACTCAGCCTTAAGTGTGTCTAGATATTCTTTACCCATAAGTCTTGAAATCTGATCTGTGGCAACCTTCTGATCAAAGAAACCACCAGCCTCACCATACATACCTGCATATACTTTAATCTCTTCTTCTACCTTTCCCCTAGCATAAAATTCTCTAGCAATTCTTTGTGCCTCAAGAATCTCTGTAGTGCTTACATCACTCTGATCACGCCCATCGGCTATCGCTTTTTCTAAAAGAGCTTTTTCAGCCTTTTCTGCCTCGTCCTGTGCTTCTCTAGACGCTAGTGCATCATCATATGTTTCTGTTATTTCTTTAGAAAAGTTAAAACCTTCTAGCTTACTAAAACGTTTCATCTCAGAGAATGACATTACAGCATTAGGTATGAGAGAATTAAACTCAGCTAAACGAGCTGCGGCATTTATATCTGCAACAGACATACCATCCATAGCATCCATTTCTCCTAGTTCTTCTCTAGCTCTATCCATAGCACCAAAGCCAAACAACCTACCAACTATATTAGTATCATCTTTAAACTTAGTAGCCTGTGCTGTAGCTCCGTATGTTTCTTTAGCAAACTGTTCTAAAGGCATATCAATATACTTTGTATCAATATCAGGTATGTTAGGCATATTAATAACAGCTTCAACATCATTCATAGATAATGTTTGACCTGCGGCTAAACCTGCATCAGCGTGTGCCTTAGCAAGTTTATTTCTAAGCTCACTCACACCTGTCATACCAGAAGCCATAGCAGTACGTATTATAGCTTTAGACCTAGCACCTTCTGGTATATACTGAAGTGCTTCTCTACCTAAAGATACAGCTGCATTTGCTCTAGCAGTACGTGTACTTATAAGTGCCTTGTTACGATCACTAGCCTCTATCTGTCTTTCCTTAAAGGCTTTAGCCTCGTCAGTCATCTCACCTATACGATCTGTTACTTGATTGAGAAAGTTTGCCTGAAATTCTTTACTGTTAAATGCCATTGTATATTAACCCTTCGCCATCAAGCCCATAGGCTTTTGTTCTTGTACTATTTCTTCTTCTTGTGGCATCTCCTCCTCCACAGGTTCTCCCTCCTGCGTTTCAACCATAGACTCAACCATCTGTTGTCCTTCATCAGATACGTCTGTACCTTCTTTGTCTAGCATACTATTAGCAATTATGAGGAAGCGTTGCATCTCTGCATCTTCAGCTTTCTTCTGTGGGTTATCGTTTGTATCTCTAACCATAACACCCATATCTTCAAGAGAGGCTTTTATGTATGCGTGTATAACAGGCGCTACAACAACACCTGCATCTAGTGAGTGTAAGCCTCTCATAACACCCTGTAGGTATGTAGTCTCAACTATAGGTGCTAAAGATACACCAGCTTCTATCATAGCACCGAAGTCCTGTAATATTTCCTCATTGTCTAGTCTCTCAACGTAGTATGCAGCCACCTCATTAATGTCTGACATCTGCGCTGGTTGTTCCCAAGGGTTGTTACGTGGTTCACCTGTGAGTGACTCACCAGGAATTGGTCTATCAAATGGTCCTGCTATTGGCATCTTATTATCCTATTTAGTGAAGCCAGCGCCGAAGTAGAGGCCGACTATTGCTGAAACTATGTGTGTGTCTAGAGGGGTTATAACGAAGCCACGTGCCGCTTTCCAGTGTACTGCATCTGGTGCACCTAAGATCCAGTTAATGAATCCACCCTGTACTTCTGTATAACCAACGATTACACTTACGTCAGGATACCATACTGCTACTAGCTTTGGCAATACAATAATAGATCCTACTGCAGATAAAGCTATGATCCTGCGTGTCCAAGCAAAGTGTTTATCTTTACTACCATGATCTCTAGCTTCACTGACTGCGCCTACTAGGGCTTTCTGCTGTTCTGCTTTAGCTTTATTGCTTTGACCCCAGATGGACATAACTCCACCTAAGACAGTGGAGAAAAGCATTGTGATTAATTCTAAGGGAAGTCCAAACATCTATTTAGCCAACTTATTATATCGTTTAGTCCAGCCTCTGCCATGCCTATTCCATGTAGCAGACGGTTTACTATATCCTTTTGTACCAAACTCTAGTTCTTCTAAGAATGCATCTCTATACTGTTTCTTGGTAAAACTAGAATTTTTCATAGCTGTTTTAGTGAGAGGTCCCATTAACCCATCAGGAGTCAAACCTAGAAGATTCTGCAAAGCGCGTACTCCTCTTGTCTCCCCCATAAAAGTAGCGTGTAGTACAATCTCTTGTACGTCATCAGGCAACTCTTCAATATTAAACCTATCAATGTATTTCTCTGCTGCTATCTCTGAAGCCTCGTCTATAGTGAGAGACTTCATATCTTTTATAGTAGGTGCTCTACCTAGTTTTTCTGCAAGTACAGGGGCTGATATTCCGTGATTTGTACCTACAAAAATACCATTATAATAATTACCTATATCACCTTTATCTGTAGAATAACCTCCCTCTGCTTTAAACACAGATGCTATAAGATCTTTTCTTTTTTTCATATCTTTAAAACTAGACATATCTGATAAAGCGGTACGCTCTTCTGTAGTAAGAGACCTAGAGGGAGCACTAACCGTTTGTTTGGTTGGTATAACAACCTTCTCACCCGGCCTAATCATATCAGGGTTAGCAATCTGTGGGTTAGCATCTATTAATTCTTTTAAAGACACACCCTTATCCTTAGCTATAGCTGTTAGTGTATCTCCAGCCTTAACAGTAACGTCTTCTACTTCACCTGTATAAACTTCTGGTATAGCCATGTCAGCCATGTCAGCTATGTCAGCTTCGATAGCACCCTCAATAGCAACACCACGCAAGTAATCTTCAAGCTCAGTCTTCATCTCTTGCATGTTCTTTTGATTATACAAGCCCATAGGTGTTATTCTTGTTTCTTTATTTGCTGATAGTCTAGCTCCAGACTCAGCCAAAGAAGTAGCAGTAGCGCTATACAATGCAGACGCTGGTGTTAGTCTTTTGTCTGACTTGTTATCATTGTCATTATTATTACTAGAATATGTAGGCTTAGGTGCAGAGAAGACTGCAGACTCACCTTTTCTATCAGCCCTAGATGTACCACTGGGACGTGATCCTAATCCTTTAGGACGTAACTTAGGACGTGTAGTTTTATTGGGATTGTAGTAACTTGATACAGCGTTTGGGTTGTAACCTGGTTCTGGCATAGTTGTTGTTACCTTCTTATAACTTTCCGAATAGTAGGGCTGCTGCATTAACAGCAATCTCCCCAAGGAACTTTCCTGATGCGGCTGACAAGCCACTAGAATCAGTGTCGCCACCAGCAGAAGCCTTAGCCTCAGCAGCAATCTTAGACATAGCAATACTAGCATCCCTCTGAGCAGCGTTCTCACCTGACTGCCAAGCCCAAGCAAGAATATCTCGTTCACGTTGAACCATGTTATTATAGGCAGTCATGGTTAAGTTGTTAGCGGCTAAAGCTGCGTCACGATTAGCTTGATTATCTGAGGCATTCTCAGCTGTTGTTATAGACTGCGCCCACTGAGCATTAGCCTGAGCTACAATCAAATGATTAGTAGCGTTGAACTGATCACGTGCATTATCTTGATCTGAGTTAAACCTAGATAGAGCATTAGCTTCACCAGCGTTGAAACGAGACATAGCATTGGTTTGCTCAGAGTTAAACTGTGATACCTGTGTAGAAAGTGTAGCAAAGAATTGGTTAGTCTGATTCTCAGATGTAGCATTAAACTGCTTAGCTGCATTCTCTTGTGCTGTATCAGATAGAATAGTATTAACACGTTGTTGTGCTACAAACATACTTGTCTGTTGCTCATTGCTTAGGTTAGCCATATCCATCTGTAAGAATGCTTGAGCGTTTTGTACCAGCGCTTGTTGTCTATTGTTTAGATTAGTTAAGTCCATCTGAGACATAGTTGCCGCATCAGCCATAACCTTAGCCTGACGATTACTCAGGTTTTCTAAGTTCATAGTCTGAGCCATCTTAGCATTCTCAAGAGCTACCTGCTGTTGTGCAGTAAAGTTCATGTTAGCTATCTCAGATATTCTAGATGCGTTCTGAACCTTAGCTTGGAACTCTTGAGTAAACTCCATGTTGAGGAAACCAGCACGTTGACGTGCAGACTCCATAGCAACCTCTTGCTTATTAGATGCATCCATCTGTGCAATAGGTAGTGCAGATTCCATAGCCGCTTGTACTATAGCCATACCAGCCAGTGATGATGCACCTAAGCCACGCGCAGCCATAGTAGCTGTAGCATTCCTCATAGCTCCTGCAGCCCAAGTTGGTGTAGCTCCACCCTCAAAGTCTGCCATAAGAGAGTCTAACTCATCCTTAACACTAGCCGCTTCTAGCTTCTGTGTTCCATAAATGTCTTGTACTTTTGTTTGATCTACAGCTGAGCCATCAATCATCTCTCCAGTTTCAACAACACGGGTAGGAGCATCTTCTACTTTAGCCGCCTCACCCTGTGCCGCCTGTAGATCTAGTTGAGCTAACTTAGTAGGATCTCCTGTAGCCGCTGTCATAGTAGCTTCGTCACTTACTACACCTGTAGCTGGAGTAACACCTGAGAGGGCTGTATCTACTGCTGGAGTAGCTGTAACAGAGTCTATAGTAGCTGGTTGTACAATAGGTGCAGCTACAGCATCTGGAGAGGGCATAGCTGTTGTAACACCTGCTGTACTTACATCACCTGCTTGACCTGTACCTGTAGCAATGTCTGTGCCTACACCTTTATCTGCCTCTGTCTCAGCCTTAATAGTTAGCTTACGAGGATCAGACGTAATAGCCTTAGTCATGATGTTAGCGCCGCTGTTGATAGTTACACCACCCTCAGCCATCATCTTAACAGGTTTACCTTCTATGGTACGCCTAGCCGCTAGTGTAAACTTACCCATCTTAGATGCGGCGCTGGGGTTAGCTGCTAGAAAGAGATTAATAGACTTATTGTCCATAGGGCCATTGTAACCCAGCGCTGGTAAAACCTTCTTTTGTAGTGTCTCAGGTTTAAACCCTATAAACTTTTTTGCCATAATTATTTATTCCCTAACTGCATCCACACTGCACCAGCAATGAATGTTAAAATAGCTATTGTTGTTACCTTGACCACGGTAGACCAGATACCTCTACGTGTATCACGCCATACGTCAAGTAGGTCTCTCATCTCGTTTATATCTTTAGCCGCTGTAGAATCGTGTAATCCTATAGATGATAGAGCTTGTTTAGCTCCGCGCTTAGCTGCACGGTCTAGCATAGATTCTAACTCATCTGGTGTCAAGATAATACTAGACATATGTTTAATATTCCTTATTCTGGCTTTGTAGGCCATGTTACTGTATTCGGGAAACCTGCTTGTGCTGGTAGGTTAAGTAAATCAGTTCGGTACTGTGTCCACTCTGTTTGTTTAGCATCTGTAAGTTCAGCCCAACGTAGAGGGTTTGTTACTATTGGGTCTACTTCTTGGGCTAACTTCTGGTCACGTTGGCCTCTTAGATTTGCCGCTAGTTCTGCATCTAGTTCTGCTTGAGTAGGTGCTACATAAGCCTCGAAGTCTGAGCCAATGAGTGTAAGCAATACGCTGTTGTCTACAGTCATATCTGTATCATCAGGGCTTAATGTGTAAGGTATCCAATCATACTCTGGATGGTTTATTTCTACATCAAATGCAGTATTTTCTGCGTTAAGAGATTGTGCGTTACGCACTTCTGTTATTGTTACTGTTGGCATTAACGCCTCCTATTATTATTAAGATATTCTTACCCAAACTGTACCTCTGTAACCTTGATTCGTGTAACCCATAGCTCTCCAAGTACCACTAAGTGTATAACCAGAAGAATTAATCCCATCAAATTGACATGCTCTAATGTTAGAACCAGATTCTGTAGCACCGGGATTAACGGCGTTGGGCCGCCACAAAACACCTGCTGCATAAGTACCAACAGCATCCCAAGTTGTACTGCCACCAACACCTGTTAGGTTAGAGCCATCGCCGTGGAAGTTTACAGCGTATACGTCACTAAATCGTTTACCAGATGCGCCAAGCATTATTCCATTATCTCTTACTGCACCTGTTGTTGTACAAGGATGTATTTCACCACTTGAGAATACAAGACCACTGTCATTAGATACTGGTGATGCAATAAAAAGTTGACTACTATTTGTTCCAATACTACCTACCTCAGTTGTTCCTTTGAAAAACCTTTGCATTTTTCCATCATTAGAACGAGTTAGATACAGAATATCATCAGCCCAAGAAGAAGACCCCAGACTAACATGACCACTAGGACTACTTATGCCATTATTAAATGTAGCTTTACCACCATTAGACATATCAAGGGTTAGGGCTGTGATAGTTGAGCCGTCATCATTGCCTTTGAAAAATATATCTCTATTTTGGTTATGGACATTTATTGACAGGTCTGTACTTTCATTTTTCAAATACCCAATAGTATTTCCACCATCATTAAACCAAATATATCCACCATCTGAATCAAGAGTAATATCTCCTGCAACGTCTAATGTTAGGTTGCCAGAAGCATTAGCTATATTACCTGTGACTTGTATGCCTGTTGATGTTGTGGCTAGTTTTACCGTAGATTGATACGCCAAAGAAACAGAGCCACTATTTAGAGTTAATAAGTTGTAGCTGTTAGGCACATCAGTTATCGCAAATGCCCCTCCGTTTGCATATGCAGAATAGTCTACTTGAGTGCCGCCCGTTGTATCATTCCACAAAATTTGAGGACTATCTTTTGCAATTTCAATGTTGCCAGATGACGTAACACCGTCTGTTACGGCTGTGCCAGTTACGTCAATGCCTGTGGAGGTAGTGGAGAGTTTAGCGGCGTTGTCGTAGTAAATGGTTACTGCGCCATTAGATGTACCATTTAGTATGTTTTCACCAGACGCATTTTGAATACGAACATCTGTACCTTGAAGATATAAAGAACCAGTGCCGCCTTCTTTTACATACGAACCTGACCCATCATGGTAAATCTGTAGATCAGACCCAGCACCGAATATGGCTTTGTTATTGTCGCCAAAAGTTATATTACCAGTAATTGTACCACCAGCTAAAGGTAACTTAGTAGCCAATGCTGTTGTGAGTGTAGAGTTGTAGTTAGCATCATCATTGATAGCCGCAGCTAACTCATTCAAATCATTGAGTGTACTAGGTGCGCCACCAATAAGTGTCGTAATCTTATCTACTACATAAGCTGTTGTAGCTATCTTAGTACTATCATCAGACTCAGCTTGTGTAGTTGCTGTAGTAGTAGATGATAGAGAACCACTAAGTGTACCACTAATAGTACCTGTAGCTGTTATGTTACGGAAGCCTGTTACATCTTTGTCTGTATTAACTACTACAGCTTTAGATGCTGATACTGTACCTGCGGTAATACCGTCAATGCTCTCTAAGTCATTCTCATTAATATCAGCACTACCTATTACAAAGCTACCACCTGTTATAGCACCTGTAGTTGTTATAGTAGATGAGCCATTGTCTATGTTACCAAAGCCTGACGTTATGCTACCACTATTCAATGCACCTGTAGAGGTGATGTTAGTTGTAGTGATACCATCAACATATGCTTTGATAGACTGCTGACTAGCAATGCCAGTAGCAGAGTCACTGGCAAGGTTATCCTCATCAAGGAAGCTCTTACCATCTAAGATGTTTATTTCTTGTGCGCTGTCTGCTAAGTCTCTTGCCTTACTCATGGCTCATCCTTTTTATATTATATAATTTATGCTGCTTCTTCTACGGCTGGTTCTTCTAAGGAAGCGGTAAGCCTATTGACGAAAGCTTCTCTGCCAATACTTAGTTGGTCTAAGTTGAACTGTGTTGTAGAAATCTTACGATCTAAATCTGTAATATGATTAATCATAATCTTTTGCTGATCAGTCATACTCTCAATTTCGTATTCTTTATCGTTAACTGTTATAGTAGGGTTTTTTTCTGTTTTTCCCATTATAAACTCCTTTAAGTTTGTGGTTAGGTTTACCAAGACAAGATTATCTTGGGTTTGTTACTTAGCTAAAGTTTAGGTAAGTAAATTCTTTTTTTTTTTAGCGTTATGGAAAATACAACATCTAAACGTAACCAGACATATCTACATTAGATGGCGGATAAAGAAGTAAAATTGTATTTGCTTGTATAAATCGAGCATACGATGTGCGATGCTCTGCCACCTTTGCAGTTGCTTCAGAGGCAGTAAGCCCTAGATCATTATTGCCATCAACTACTGCGGCAACGCTGTAATATTTGGTTGCATCTAAGCTGTTAATCTCACTATCTGAGAGCGTTTCAGATGGTACAACCCACCCATCATCAGCATTTCCAGTTAGCTCTTTTACAATAGCCCAATCTGTCGGATTATTTTCTAAACGAGCTTTTCTTTCCACAACTGCGGCGTTCACCGCATTTTCGGTTGTATATTCTGTACCTGTGTAAACCCATATATTAGCCATTATGTTGCTCCGTAAATTGTGCCACTGTTTGATAGCGTGTAGCTACTGCCGTTGTCTTCTATTGCTTTACCGCCAGCACCGCCCGGACCATTAGGTGTTGCACCTGAGGCAGTACCACCAGAAGCACCCCAACCGCCGCCGCCCGGACCAGCAAAACCATTCCTAGATGTACCGCCGTTTCCAGCAGAACCACCATTGCCGCCTGCCAGAGAGCTACCGCCACCACCAGCACCACCAGTACCGGGGAAGATACGACCACCACCAGCGCCACGTCTTACTTGATAATTAGTATCGCCGCCACCACCGCCGCCGCCTGCACCGCCGCCGTAAGCTATAGGGCGTCCTGCATTGTAAGGGTCATTACCATTAGCCCCAGATTGACCTATTGTACCGCCTCGTCCGCCATATGCATAATCATATTCGCCGTTTTCACCGCCACCGCCACCACCAGCTCCGCCGCCGCCCCAATCTCCACCGCCGCCGCCGCCACCGCCGCCTATGTAAGCTCCAGAGTTATTATTGATAGTCACTGAGCTTGATGTCGATATTTCAATTGCATCACCACCGGGATAACCTTGTTGGTATGTACCCGATAAACCACCACCACTTTGTCCACCCCTGCCCATAATGAAACCACTGTTATTTACAGTAACGCCGTTTGCGTAAGACCCACTTATTGTAAGGCCACCAACTGTAATGTCATCACTCCATAGATATACGCCAGAATTTATATTACATATTAAAGGAGCAGTTCCATTCCAACCAGCACTAGACGCAAGTGAAGATAAATTAGCTTCTTCTGTACTAGAGCTAATCGTAAAGCTAAATTCATTAGCCTTACCATGCCCTTGAGACATAGAAATTTGTCCAGAAGCATCATCAAATAGAGTCCTCACAGCACTGTCGTTCATGCCAATTTGTGCTGTACCACTTAGGCCAAGCTCTACATTAACTTGGTTAAGGCTTATCTGTCCACTGGATGGTAACGCCATCTAACTTACCTCTCCTTCAATTCTTCGATTTCAGCTTTTAGTTCTTTGATTGCTTCAATCATTAATCCATGAAGTTGATCGTATTGCACTGTCTTGTATTCAGTCTTATCATCTTCACCCATTTTAAGAGGCAATGTTGTTTCTGATACTGCGCTTGGCATTACCTTCTCAACTTCTTGAGCAATAACACCAGCAGACTTTTTACCATCTGCAATATATTCAAATGTGTAACCACTTAGCTGTGATACTTTATCTAAGGCATTATCAATCTTCACAATGTCTTTCTTTAGACGCTCATCTGAAGTAGTTGTAGAGTAAGCAACTACATTACCATCAACGTGTAAGTCACCATCATTCTCAAGACGCATGTCAATATTGTTATCAAGAGCAAAGTCTATTTTGTTGGAGTCTACGACGATATAATCGTTGCCATCACGACCAATAGTCCAAGCCTCACCACGCAAGTCGCCGCCGTTGATTGTGCCTGTTATTGTGACACCGCTTGATGATGTGGCGAGTTTGGCGGCGTTGTCGTAGTAAAGAGTAACTGCGCCATTATCATTTATTGTAAGATGCTTTTCATTGTTACCTATATCTGTAAAATGAATGATGCCATCTGTTTGTATATAAGTGTTTGCTGAATTAAGAGTAAGGCGATTGTTAGTGCCATCATGATAAATCTCTAAGTCATTACCATCACCAAAAAATGCTTTCTGAGTATCGCCTAGTTTAAAGCCATTAGTAAAATAAGCACGACCACCCTCAGACATATCAAGGGTGAGGGCTGTGATAGCTGAAGTTCCATCCATACCACCAAAAACTATATCAGCATCTTGAACACTAGAGAAAAACTTTACCTGACCAGAGGGTCTACTAATATGTAAAATTTGTGTGCCATTGTCTTTGAGCCGCCAGTTAGCACCATCTGAGTCGTGAATAATATCTCCTGACGCATCCAGTGTTAGGTTGCCAGATGGATTAGCTATAGAGCCTGATAGGTAGAGGTCTTTAAAGCGGTTGCTTGTACCACCAAGGTCAATATCAGCATCACTTAACGCATCGTTTTTAAGTGGATAATACGCAGTAGTGCCGTAAAGTGTACCTGACTGATTACCTGCTGATTGTATCTTCAGAAAAGACCCAGAGTAACTCCCAATACTACCTACAGTTGTGCCGTCTTTGGCGAACTGCACTATATCACCGTCAGATGTCTTACGGTTTAAGTATGCGACACGATTTCCATCTCTTGTGCCTACAATTTGACCGTCTGCTCTAGCTTCAACACCAGCATCATTACCACTTGTGGAGGTACGTCCCACAAGCAAGTTGCCTGATGCATCTATGCGTATGGCTTCTATGTTGTTTGTAGCAAATTTTATAGGCTCATTCTTATAATGCCAAATCAAACCTTCTTCCGAACCGTCTATACCTATTTGGAAGCCGTTTGCTGAACTTTCACCAGTAGCACTGTTTGTAAATTGTAGATAAGATTGATTAGAACTACTGTTGTGTAATTGCAATCCAATACCAGAAGATGTTGTAATCTTTCCATCACCATCCACAGTCAGCCCATCAGCAGTCACTGTGCCACCGACATCCAGATTGCCTGTAAGTGTACCACCTGCTAGTGGTAGCTTAGTAGCAATACTATTAGTTATAGTAGTACTGAATGATGCATCATCACCTAGTGCTGCGGCTAACTCATTAAGTGTATCAAGAGAAGCAGGTGAGCTATCAACTAAGTTTGCTACTGCTGTATCTGTATAAGCTTTGATAGACTGTTGTGTAGCTAGTGCTGTTGCACTGTTAGATGCCATGTTATCTTCATCAAGTATATCTGTGATAGAGACAGAACCTGTACCAGATAGGCTATCAAACTCAATCGATCCACCAACGTCTAAGTTACCTGTCATAGTACCGCCAGATAAGTTTAGTTTTTCTGTGTCATTAGCTAAAGCAACCCAGTTACCTGCATGAGCAAAGTAACCCTTACCTGTTGCATGAACGTGAGCAAACATACCATGATAAGTTGATGCACTTGGTAAGTCTGATAACTGAGAGTATACGTTACCGAATAAAACTTTATTGCCATTACCATCAATGTCACCTGTCATAGTGCCACCAGCTAGACCTAAGAACCTAGCATCAGATGCTGTCTTACTATAGTGATCTGCAAGTTGGAATGTACCGTAGCCTACGATGTCAATAATATCACCTACAGTAGCACCTGTAGCTAATACTACAGTAGAACCACTTGTAGCTGTTACGTCTGTACCAACTAAAAGTTTTACACCATTGAGATAAATATCTACATAGCCTACATCATATGTTGCAGAGAATGTTGTTTGACCTGCTGTAGCTGTGTATGTGTTACGACCTGATGTACCATTAACGGATGAACCAGCGGCTTGCCAACCACCTGCACTACTACGAACAAACATAATGTTACTTGTAGTATTAAAATATAATGCACCTGTAATAAGAGCATCACCATCATTGTCTACTGTAGGAGCAGATGATTTAGCACCAAGGTATCTATCATCAAAAGAGTCATAAGAATTAGCGGCATTAGTAGCACTTGTAGCCGCAGATGTTGCAGAGTTAGCTGAGTTTGTAGCTGATGTAGCCGCATTGGTAGCTGAAGTAGCCGCTTGAGTAGCACTAGCCGCCGCCGCAGTATTTGATCCAGCAATACTATCAACATACGTTTTTGTTGCTGCATCAGTATTAGCAGTAGGTGTACCTAATCCAGTAATCTTATTGTTACCCATCGCTATAGCAGATGCCATAGTACCACCTGATTTTAGTAAGGCAGTTGTGTCAACATAGTTTTTAGTAGCACCATCCTGGTTAGCTGTTGGATCACCTAGTCCAGTTATCTTGCTAGTACCCATCGCAATTGCACCAGACATAGTTCCACCTGCCAGTGGTAACTTAGTAGCTATTGAGTTTGTTATTGTTGTAGAGAAGCTTGCATCATCATTGATTGCCGCCGCTAACTCATTAAGAGTATTTAATGCGGAAGGTGAAGAATCTACAAGTGCTGATACTTCTGTATCTACATAGTTCTTTGTAGCTGCATCTTGAGCATTGGTTGGGTCAGTAACATTAGCAATAGTTGTACCTGTAACATCAAGCGTACCATTAACTGTAAGGTTATTAAGTGTAGATGTACCTGAACCTGCTGTAATATTACCTGTTACGTTACCAGTTACGTTACCTGTATGAACACCTGCTGTATTACCTGTTACGTTACCTGTAAGTGGCCCTACAAAACTAGAACCTGTAATAGTTGTACCTGTGATTGCGGCTGTAGAAGAAGCACCAATAATAGTACCATCAATGTTGCCGCCGTTTATATCTACACTAGCTAGGGTAGCCTGACCAGAAGTCGTAACTGTAGTAAAACTACCAGCGGCGGCTGAAGATGCACCTATAGTTGTGCCATCAATAGCACCCCCATTTATATCAACTGTAGATAGTGTAGATGTTCCAGAAGCTGTTAGGGCTGTTACTGTAGCGGCTGCGGCAGTATTTGCACCGATAATAGTACCATCAATAGCACCCCCATTTATATCTACGGTAGCAAGAGTGGATGTCCCAGAAGCATTAAGTGTGGTAAATGAACCAACACCTGCTGTTGAACCACCTATAGTTACATTATCAATCGCACCAGAGTTAATATCTACAGAAGTAATAACACCTGTAGTTATATTAGCTGTACTTAGAGTAGTTGTTCCAGTAACACCTAGTGTACTTCCTATAGTAAATGTACCTGCAACTGCACCATTAATATCTACATCAAGTGTATCTATGTGTGCCGTACCATCTAAGTATAAATCTTTAAACTCTAAACCAGAAGTACCTAAGTCTATATCGTTAGTTATTACAGGTATAATAGCACCGTCAGAAAAACGTAACTGCTCTACTGCGGCATTAGATACTTCAACAAACACCC
>Ga0209603_1001233_pt1 | contig 27169 bp, 32 predicted proteins | sample COGITO_mtgs_1206_FD_184812 | JGI IMG/M metagenome (GOLD analysis project Ga0209603, IMG submission 184812) | Pelagic marine microbial communities from North Sea - COGITO_mtgs_120607 (SPAdes) (version 2) | ecosystem: Environmental > Aquatic > Marine > Epipelagic ... | reverse complement strand
CGTTCTACAGTTATTTATATAAGTACGATATTTTATTTGTCAACCCTACTTATAGAAATTCACTAGGCTGAGGATCCCTACCAGTTCCCTAGTGAATATCTATAAGTGGCAGTTTCGTTTTGTCACGGAGTTAAACTACCAAACATCACCGATTTATATGGGTTGTTTTAGATTTTTAATCAACGTACAACCCCAACGTATCTATACCTCTACAAGGTCTTATGAACCGCCTTGTAGTAATAATATATATACTCATCAGACACAGACGGCATAGAATTTCTATATTTTCTTTACTTTTACACCTTTTATCCAAGTATATCCTAACAATTCATCATTAGCCTTTTGTGCTTTTCTGATTAGTTTAGAACGTTCTTTGGCCTTTTCACGTTTAATTTCAGATGGTTTAGAAAAGTATTTTTTATCTTTTATACTTTGCATAAGTCCTGATCTTTGTACTTTTTTCTTAAGCACACGCAGAGCTTTTTCTAAATTGCCACCTCTTACTTCAACTGTAATTGACATTATCTATTTACCTCCCATTTCGTTTTTAGGTTGTTTTTCCCACCTAGGTGGGTTATCACCACCAACATCAAAGTCGTGGTATGATCCTTTTTTATATGTATCATAATTAGGTCTGGCTGTTTTGCCAACAGCAAGTCCTTTAGAAACATCTTCTTTTGTATATCTTGGTTTTTTACTTTTATCTAAGCTACCTACACTAATAGGGTATCCTGGTTTTAATTTTTCAATCTTTCCACCCTTTGCTAAAAACTTTTTCATTTTTTCATCACGTTCTTCTTGTGACATTTTTGGTTTGTATTTTTCTAAACCACTATTATCTTTAAAATTTGTCATTACTTTCCTTGTTTAAAGTTAACTTGTGGGGCACAACCCCCACAAGCGGACTTACACTATGGATAGATTTTTGACTAGACTTGGAAATCCTCATCTTTGTCATCCTCACTATCATTGGAATTCTCTTGTAGAATTTCTGCCTCATCAGCTTGTTTCTTAGCATCAAGGATTTCATCTACAGAAGCACCACTATCTACTTTACTATATAGATCAACAAATGATGTTTTAGTATCATCATCAAATCTATTAGTACATACGGATATTGCCTTCATCTTATTTTTAAAGATACCGTATGCCTCAGCGATATGTACAAGTCTTCTGGTACTTATAATCTCATCAACACCACCATCTTTGTAGGTCTTTCTAATTACATCAGCCCACGTTACTAGATTGTGAGCAAATTTATCATCAGACTTGCCAGCAGTTTTTAGTTTTGTACTAACAATTTTTTCTTCAATCTTAGCACTTGGATATTCTTGTTCAAATGTAACAGGAAATCTCTCAAGGAATGCCTCATTAAGAACATTAGTACCGATAAACTTACCGTCATCACTACCTTGACCTTTAGTGTTAGCAGTTGCAATCACATTAAAGCCAAGTTTAGGTTTAACAAACTTGTTTATCTTTTTAACATAGACACCTGAACCCTCAAGGATAGGTTGTAAACACATGATCTTATTACTTGCAAGGTCAATCTCATCAAGTAAAAGAACAGCACCTCTTTCCATTGCCTCAATAACAGGACCATTTTGCCATACGGTTTGACCATCTTTAAGTCTGTAACCACCAAGTAAATCATCCTCATCGGTTTCAATCGTAATGTTACATCTAATCATCTCACGTTTTGCCTCGGCACATGCCTGGGTCACAGCAAGTGTCTTACCGTTACCAGAAAGACCTGTGATAAAAACAGGATAGAATTTTTTAGATTTTACAATACTACTAATATCTGTATAATTACCAAACTTAACAAAGTCAGTATCCTTTTGAGGAACTACATTGTCGGTCAATGAAGACACAATATAAGCAGCCTTTGTATCATTTGATATTTTAGTATCAGTTGTATCAACTGTGGTTGTATCAGATTCAACAGAGTCAACATTAAGAGTATAGATTCCTCTGCCGACTTTGTATTTGTCTGATTTTAACCAAGAAGGATTTTTGATAGCCTTCTTTTTAACAAGAGCATTAATCTCTGCTCTGGTTACTGTATCTTTTTTGTAAGTATCTTTTAATACTTTCAATACAGTTTTTTGTGTTTTATTTAACTCAATCATAATATAAGTCCTTTCATATTTAAGTTATACATATATGCTATCATTTTTTGGGGTAAAAGTCAAGCGAAAAAAACCCTTCATTTATGCGATCCTTTTGATAAAGTTTTGTAGTAATACTCTGGAATTGATACGATTCTTCATTCCCGACATAAACATCTTTTTTAAAGTTCTCTTATCAGTTGAATCTGATTCGAATACTTGATTAGCAACTCTAGTGCCAGAGTTAACATAAAAGTAAACATCATAAGCAGTATTGTAATCAGCGATAAATTTATCTTTGGTAAACATTTTTCTAGCCAACATCTCTTTATTGTAAGGTACTCTTAACTGATATTGTAATTCTCTATATTTTGAAACTAGATAGAAACCAATAGTTTGTAAATCATATTTCTTTTTTAAGTATTTTAACATAACACTAGTGAAATCTCTACGTTCCATATAGTAACTACCTGCCATTTGATATTTACCATTCAGTTTAATATATAACTCACCATTACCATGTCTATTAATACTATTAGCAGCACCGTCAGTTAAAGTAACAAGTGACAACTTTTCAACATTATAGTCTTTTTTGAATTTTTTGATAATATGATCCATACCAATCAATGACTCATTAAGTGGTGTTGAGGATAAATAATAGTCACCTGAAATTGCAGGAACAGTTTGATCTTCAGCCGATGGATCGTAACGTCTGGAAGTATAATAATCACCAAAGTACATTGCAGCCCTATGCAATATAGTAGCACATCTCATATAATCAACTTTAGATTGTTTATGTGAAAACAGTTGAACCAATTTAGTTGAAGCGTCAGGTAATATTGTTTTACTATTAACAGTAAACCCAGACTCTAAATAATCACTTTTTGAATCTCTACAGTTATTCATAAACGCATAAACTGAAAAAGGTATATTAATTTTTTTACAAAATAAAGATAAATTTAATAGTTGTTCAACTGTAGGTAAAATGTGTTTTTGCATTGAACCAGACCAATCAAGTAGTAAAATCATACCGTGATTTTTTTGATTAGGTACAGTAGTCATCTTTTTAAATATATCTTCAGCAAATTTATAAGTGTGTAATTTAAGTGGATCAACAATACCTGTTTTATCTTGTGAAGCCCGAGCATATAACTTAGCATTTTTTTTCATCTCAAATTCTTTAACTAAAAAGTTAACAACATTAGAAGACTCTTTCATAAATTTTTGAGTTCTAATCTTTGCCTTGTTGATTTGTTGTTTATCATGTTCTGTATTGTTATATGATTTATCATAAATCGCAATATCTTTAATAAATTTTTTATAAGGAATAATCAATTTTTTAAGATTAACTTTTGGTAGTTCAGCATAACATCTATTATGAGCAGTATCATCAGTAATGCCTTTAACCGATGTTTCATACATCTCAGCAGTAAGAGGTGTTAACTCACTTGGTGTATTATCAGTTGTACCTGCACCACTACCACCAATTTGTTTAGAGTCTTTTTTGTTTGCCTCATCATCTGATTTATCTGACTCTGATTTTTTTTCTAACCATTCTTCTAATTTTTCATCTATAGATTTACTATCATTTGATTCTGTATTAGAATCAGTATCTTCATTTTTTTCATTAGATGGTGTATAAATTTTTTGTAATTGCGGTTGTTTTTTCAATTCATCTTTACAATACCCAAGTATTTCCTCAGATAGTTTTAAAACATCATCAAACGTTTTACATTTATCAACAGCGTCAACTAACATTTTTTCTTTATTAGAAAATTTAAAGTTAAGTTTTTTAGATGATTTGTAGTATAAATTGATCTTGTCGATTAGTGCATAATCAGTTTGTATGTTTTTACCTTTAGTGCCAAAGAAATTATCTTTATACATTTTATCAAAACCTTTGATGTAGTCATCAGTAAGACCAGGATATTTTTTCTGTATAAGTTTATCAATTCTAGCGTCTTCAATAACGTTTACAAATGATTTAAATTCTTTAGTTCTATTTGCCATATCTTTCCATGACTCAGCAGGAGTATGTAAAGCATGAGATACCTCATGGCCAACCAACATGTCATAAACATGTTTAGATTTTTGTTCTTCTTTAAAGATAGGGATTGTTAATATTCTATTGACTACATCAAACGAAGCAGTTTGTACTTTGTTTTCTTGTACTTCAATATTTTCTGTAGCAAGTAGTTTTGCAAGTTGTGATTTATTTGTCATAGTGTTTTTATTCATAATATACACTTATGCTATATTAAAACACTCTAAAAGTCAAGCACTAAAGGTAACGTATTTACTAGGTTTTTAGGAATAATTTTGAGAACAAAACAAGAACATATGATTTTTTATTTAATTCCTATGAATATTGGCTCGTATTTACGTCCTGGAATGTCAGGTCTTGCGAATCGACCTATATAATTATTCTTTTGTTTGGACTCTACAGAATCACCATCTAGTGTAGATTGTGTTTGTGTACCTTGTTGTGTTGATAATGACAACCACCATATTTCTATATCTTTAAATCCTGCCTCAACCATACAATCATATGTATCTTCCTCAAATGTTTTATATGATTTAACATTTGCAACATTAAACGCAGCTCTTTTGCCAGGTTTTAGACCTGTGTGTGCATTTTTAATAGTTTGTAATAGGAAACCATTACGCCATTCATCTTGTTGTTTAAATTTATTAAATGATTGTTCTGGTTCATCACCATATTGTTCGTGTCCTAAATAAGGTGGACTTGTAAATACAAAGTCTAAACTATTTTGAGTAGGTATATAAGTTTCACTACCTTGTTTTAATAACACATATTTTTTATGAGAGTGACCATACTCATCTCTAATCTTTTCTAAACCTGCATATGTAGGAACACAAGGGTCTGTGCCTATGTAATTAACACCAGCTGCAATTGCACCCACTAAACGACCACCATAACCCATACTAGGATCCCAAACTGTACCTGCTTCTGTTCCTTCTAGTGGACTATCTTTTTCTACAAATATATCATATAAAGTTGCGGCTGCTGTAGGTCTAAAATTAGATACCATTTGAGTGCCACTATATCTTCGCAACATAGCTCTCATATCTGACTCTGTAATTTTATGTGCTTCTCGTTTAGTAAAGAAAGTTCCTGTAAGTATTTTACTAATGCCTTTTTCTAAATGTTCTTCGTCTTCCCATATGTCCATAGGTGTTTTCATTTTACCACATTTAATACCCCATGCGTGGTGCATATAAGACCATGCAAGTGTTAACCCATGTGTTGATTGACCTATAATTTTATTCTGTGTATCTAATATGGTATCTCTATTAAATGATAATAATTTTTGAAATTCATCATTACGCCATTTTCTATCTTCAGGATAGTATGGGAATCCTTTATTATCTTTCCAATCTCTAACTACTTCTTTTGCGTTTGACATATACGTTTCCAGGGATACTACCTTTTGCCCAAGTAGTTTTCCCGATTAAATTCATATTCATTTTAACATAAAATTTGTTTGCTGTCAAGTTGTCAGCTCTTACTGATAAAAACACATCACTAGGGCAATAATCAAAGAAATTGTTTAGTATCGCTTGAGCAGTACCTGAACCTGGCGAATCACTTGCAATCTGGTGTAATACAGTATTGCCTTTTTCTAGTTGCACATCACCTATTTTTTGTCTTCTTTTTGCGTGATGAAACGTTATCAATATACCGTCTTCTAAAATAAGTTGTTTTTTGTTAATCATTCTCATCATATAATCTGTTCTTACATGAGGAAACCACTTTTTATGACTATAAAATATTTCTTTTACTTTATCAAAATCTTCAGTTTTTGCAAATATCATTTAATTACCTCCACTTGACTTTCAGTTTCTATAACTACACGAGCACCACAGTTTAATAATGGTTTATCATTACCACCGTAGATAACTTTACTAGGGCCTAATATTTCTACCTCATGGCAATAGGTATTGTTTTTACCTGATTTAATTGTAATTACAGGATCATTCTTATCGTGTTTTTTGTTAGCACGAATCACGTGCTGATTTACATGAATATAGGTTTTTTTTGTTTTCACTAATCTTTTCCTTCTATGGATGTATCTTTAAATGGATCATTTTCTGTATTTCTATTATATTCATCAAATTGTTTTAATAAGTTTTTTAATTTAGGATTCATGTAACAATCTATAACTAAATGTAATCTATCAAAGTCAGTCTTATTGTGTACAGCATGTGCTTTTGATACATCTACATAGTAATATTTTCCTACTTGTAAGTTAAAATGATGTTCTTCTTTGCCTTCCCACAAATAAAAATGTACATTGTCACTTGTTCTTAATGGTACATGCAATCTTACTAATTTACCATCTTTTATTTCTTTATCTACTTTGTCTGTATGTTTTTTGATTGTTGTCCCAGCCTTTAGTCGCATTACTCTTACACGTTCAAATTCTGCTGGTATTTGTAGCAGTATTTCTTTTAAAGGTAATAAAGCAGGTTCTTCGTATAAACTTGTCCATCTTAATTCTGCAGGTTCTACATCTGATTTTAACACACCTGGTTTTAAAATGTTACTTATGTCGTCACTATATCCTTTTATTGATATAGCATCCCAATCACCTTTTGCATTATATTTTGTTTTTACAGCTGAATAACTTAAGCCATCTAAAAATGCAACAGCTTCAGATAAACTGTGTTTATATTCAGGTAAATCTAATTCTGTGAGGATTGCCATCTTTCTTGTACCTTTCTTATTTCTTTATCTCTTTTTTTAAGAGCATAATCTAATTTAAACTTACTAACCTTTTCTGTAAAAACTGTACCGTTCATATGATCTAGCTCATGTTGATAACATCTACTGACAATACCAATCATATCTTCTTCTTGTTCTTTTAGTTCTTCATCAAGGTATTTTACTTTTACAGCACTTGGTCTTTCTATATCTAAAAATAAAAAAGGAAAAGTTAAGCATCCTTCTTTGAGTCTAGTTGTTTGTTTACTTTCCCCAACTATTGTAGGATTTATGCAAGTCCACTTTTTACTTTTATGTATTTCAGGATGAGCTCCCATTATAAACATTCTATATGGTTTGCCTACTTGATTAGCAGATAATCCAATACCTCCATATTTTTTCATAGTTTCAAACATATTATCTACAAATTCTTTTAGTTCTATTTTTTCTTGTTTCTTAAATGTTTCAATATCAAAAGGTGCTATACTTGATAGTACTCTTGGATCAGATGGTGGTAATAACTCATATATCATTGTGCTAACCTCGTAAAATTTTTATACTTTTCAAATTTAATTATATTCGTAAATCTATCAAATAGTATGTCACCTTTGTGAGATATAATGAAAGTATTTTCGTTTGTTAATGTTTTAAGTATTTTAAAAAAGTCGTCTGTTCCTTGACCATCTAAACTACTATCAAATATTTCGTCTAGTATTAATAGGTTTGTATTTGTACTATTTTTCATTTTAGCAATAGTTCTCCATGTAAACAGTAGTGCTAAGTCTATTCTTAACTTTTCACCTTCACTAAAACTATTATAGTTAAAAGTATCTCTAAATCTACTTTTTATTGTTTCGTTAAATTCTTCATCTAAATGAAAATTAACGAAGAAGTCCATAGATTGTAAATACTTATTAATTAAATTGTTCATTATAGGTAGATACTTTTTGATGATATTGGCCTTAACACCTGTGTCATTTAATATTTCTCTAGCGATGTCAATATATTTCTTTTCTTCTACAGCCTTTTGTTTTTCTACGTTTACTAATTTTAAGTCTTCTTTTATTTGTTCTAATTCTTTTTGTATAACGTTTGTATTAGTATCAGCATTTTCAAATTTAGCAATTTCTGTATCTAATCTATTTGAGTGTCTATTAATTTCTGAAATAGAGGTATTGATTTTTGCAACAGATATATCTAAATCATTTAATCGTTTTTCTACTGCTTTATATTGTTTTATTTGTTCTTGTGTTCTCCCCATCTCGGCCGTTAGTTGTTGCAATCCTTCTTCTAGTTTGCTAATCTGTTTCTTACCTTCGTGTATTTGTGTTTGTCTAAATCTTCCATCAATAGGTTGTGTGCAAGTAGGACAGTTATCATTTTGTTCAAAAAATTCTACGTCTTTTTTTTCTCTATCAAGTTTATGTTCTATCTTTGATTCTAGTTTATTCAATTCACTTTCTTTTTTAAATACTTTTTCACCACCCCATATCTCTGCTTTTGTGGATATAATTTTTTCATTTAATAATTGTAACTTTTGATTATACTCATAGTTACTTTGTTCATTTTCTTTTAGTTGTTGTTTTCTATTTTCTATGTCTGTGGTATCTCTATTTTTTATTTCATCAAAATGTTTTTTTTGTAACTCATATTTTTCAGTCATTAAATCATATCTATGTTTTACGTCAATAACTGATTTGTTTAGTTCGCCTTGTTTTTGTCTTAATAGTAGGTCCATGTGACTAAAAACTCGTATGTCTAATATTTCTTCTACAACTTCTCGTCTGTATCTGGCACGTAAATGCATAAATGGCTCGTATGAGGTAGAACCTAGTATAACAACTTGACAAAAGGCACGATAATTACATTTTAAAATATTTTGTTCTAATGTGTTTTGATAATCTACGTTAGAAGCATCCTGGTTTAACATTACATCATTACAATAAATTTCAAATTTGTTTGGTTTAATACCTCTTACAATTCTATATTTCTTGTTAGCAGTTTCAAACTCACATTCTACTTCACAATCATTTGAATTAATTGTATTCACCAGTTGTTCTTTTTAAATATCTCTAAAAGCACGATTAAATAAAGCAAAACACAATGCGTCAAGCATCGTTGATTTACCTGCACCGTTTGTTCCTATGATAAGTGTTGATGGTGACTTTGCTAGATCAACTTCTAAAAACTGATTACCTGTAGATAGAAAATTACGCCATCTTAATTTTTTAAAATATATCATACTTTGTTATCACTAGCCTCAATATAAATTGATTTTAAATATTCTTTTAGTTTAGTTTTACTCACATCTGTTTCTAACTGATCAACATAATTATTTAGGAATGTAACTGTGTCTTCACCCATTTCTAATATGTCTTCTCTTACACTAGCTTTAATATCTGAATAATCTTCCACAATATTTAAGTCGTGTACTGTTATTTCATTATACAATCTTTCTACAAATTTGTCAAATACCTCGTTATCGGTCTTGTTTAATACAATTAACTTAACAAAGTGATTGTGATATTCTTTTATATCATAGTTTTTATAGTCTTTCTTTTTATCATCATAAATTATTTTTTTATGTATGGTAAGTGGATTACGCACTCTTGTTATTTCTCTAGTTTCTGTATCAAAAATATGAAACCCTTTAGGGTCCTGATAATCTGACCACGTCATTTCATATTGAGCGCCATTGTAGTGTATTTGACCATCATCTGTATGTTTGTGAAAGTGGCCTGATATAACTCTATCAAATCTATTAAAATCTGATTTTGCTAAACCGTGTTCATTGATTACACCATTTTGCATTTCAACACCTTTAATCTCTAAGTGACCAAAACATAAATCTGCTTTAGCTGTGTTTAACATTTCCATAGAATGATCGTAATTGTCATCACATATCCAAGGCACAAATAGTATAGATGTGCCATCGAAATCAACAACTGTTGACTTTGTATATATCCAAGGTTCTTGTTTTTTATCAAATGATGAATATAAATTTTCTATAGCATTTACGTTATTTGTATTTTTAAAGTATGTATCGTGGTTTCCTATGATAATGTGTGTATCAATTTGTTCTTCATATAATCTATCCCAAAACTGTTTTCTAAAAACAGAAGCAGTTTGAAAGTTAATAAACTTTCTTCTATCAACAACATCACCTAGGTGAATTAATGTTTTTACATTATGTTCTTGTAGATAGGGAAAAAAGATTTCATTATAAAATCTCAATTGATAATTTCTAAATGCTTCGCTATCATTACGGACACCAAAGTGTGTATCATTTAACAATGCTATTTTCATTATATATCTAAAACGCTATTATAAGTTCTTTTTTTTCTTTTTTTTACTTTAATCTCGTTAGCTTTTGGTTGTTCTTCAGTTGATGGTTTATTTTTTCTTAAAAATTCTAAAAACTGATTTTTATAATCGTTATTTGTGTCACCTGGCAATACAGAAAATTCATCTATATTTCCTTGTTCAATCATTCTATACTTAATATTTGTTTGTTTTTTTTCTTTTTGTATTCTTCTTATAAAAGCATAGTAAATAATTTGTGTAAAGTAAGCAAATGGATTATTTGATTTTGCTGGATTAAAGTTTTTAAGATATTGTAAACAGTTTTCTATACCATCAGAAATCATATCATCTCTAAAGGTATAATTAATAAAGTTAGGTCTATAAGATAAGTGATTTGCAATCTTTAAAAAACATTCGCCAATATAATTTGTAACTCGTGGTGTCTTTCTATTTCTTTTTTCTGCCTTATCACACTTATCCTTATACTCTATCATCGCCTGTAGAAACTTTTTGTTATCTACATAATGTGCTGATCTTTTTCTAGTTTTAGTCATAATTATATAATACTACATTTGGTTGTTTTTGTCAATGGTCTATCATATTAACCAATTGTAAATAGCTCTTAATGCAAGTAATAGATACATAAGTTCCATGAGTGCTCTAGGTGTGTCTTTATCTTTTATACCCATGTATATCCATATACTACAGGATACTGTTGCAATTGACCATCCTACCCATTGAGTGCTAGGATTTGCATTTGATAGTATGTAGGCACCTATCATGGCCAGTACAAAGCCTAACCATCTCATACCATCTAATCTTTTATAAAATCTAATTTTCATGGTCGCTTGACATAATCTAATTTCATTGTTATAATACCCATGTGGGTTGTTCAGTAGAACCCTGGCTACCTATCTAGTGTAACTTCTTACTTGGCATATTTATTATATCGTTTACTTCTTCAAGTTTGCCTTCATCAATATCATCATGTCTTTTAGACCGCTCGAATTCTTCATTGTTCATATTTCTTTCTATATAGGAAGGAAGATTGTCCTTGACATTTGCTAGTTTTCCTACAATCTGTGTATATCTTTCACTAAACTCAGGAGTAGCATTACAAATGGTAAGTATTTTATCTATTGGTATAGTAACTATCTTATCTCTAGTAAATCCTACCCAACGCACTAGGGCTATATAATCTGTGATACCCATTTCAGTAAATTGAGGAACATATTTAATTAACATAGGATCCTTCAATCTAACCAAACGAGATTTTTTTACAGTTTCTTCAGCACTTGAATCGTCCAATTTACAAGCAATTTCTTCTCCAGAAACTAGACGTATGATTTTAGCATTTTTAATGTCTAAAGATTTCATATAACTATTTATCTAAATTAACGGTGTGTATTTCATAGTTAAAGCTTTCTCTATTATAGATATTAACTCTTTCCTGAAAATGGGTTAACGTAAAATTCTTTTTATCTTTATATGTTAAATCATCAGATATATCATAAACTGTAGCACTTTGTTTTTTATCACCAACTCTTAAACCACGGCCAATACTTTGTAATACTCTTATAGGGCTTTTACTAGGGCTACTAAAAATAATGTTGTGTAAATTACGAATATTGATACCAGTGCTGAACGTCCCGAAAGAAGCGATAATAATTGCGTTATCCGATTTTTCTGTGATTGCTCTAATTTTTTCTCTATCATCTGTTTCTGTTCCACCATAAACAAAAAATACTTTTCGTTTAGGGTCTGCCTTTTCTTTAATTAAGTTAAATAAAATTTCACCGTGTTTTTCAACTAGCTGAAACAAACATAAAGTATTTCCGTTTAGTGCTAAGGTAAGATTTCGTATGTATTTATTACGAGCCTTGTTTTGAGTAAGATATTCTAATTCTTCAAAGTATTTTACACCATATACCTTTTTAGATTCTTCTTCTGGATATTTTAAGTTTAAGCAAACTACTTTTAAATTTGCTAACTGCTTTCTATCAATGAGTTCTTTTGTTGATACAACTCTATTGACTATACCAAATAAACCTGTTAATACTAACTTATGAGTTTTACTATCGTCTAGTGTTCCTGTAAGACCTATTCTATATTTACAATCTGTAAGTTTTGTCATTATTTTTGTTAATGAAACTGCCTTAAACAAATGAGCCTCATCACCTATAACAGCACCATAATCTTCAAAAAACTTTTTAGGCATTTTGTATAATGATTGCCATGTTGAGATGACTATTCTTTTATCTTCATCAATATCATATCCGTGATATTTTCTACTGACGTTTGTTTCTACATCATAACCATAGTCCTTAAAGTCTTTATATAACTGTTCTACTAGTGACGTTGTGGGAACTATAATTAAAACATTATTGTTTATCATATTTAAATAATGTCTTACTAACATATAGATAATAAGTGATTTACCTGAGGCTGTAGGTGATAAAATTAGTCCTCGTTCACACTCTAAAGCGAATTTATACGCTTCTATTTGATAATCTCTAGGTTTAATAGATAGATCATACTCCTCAATCATACCCTCTATATCAGCGGCTGAGACGTTGCTACGTGTTAAAATACCACTAGATTCAACTATATGAATATCTTTCTTTTTACACCAGTCTTTTAGATATGGATATAGTCCTACGTACATTTGACCTGTAGCATATGAATATAATCTTATTTTGCCATCCCAAACTCTATTACGAAACTGTGGTGTAAACTTATAACCAGGAACTTCAAATGAAAAATAGTCTGAAAGTTCTCTACGAATAGAAGCGTCAGCGTCTATTTTAATGTAAACGTCATTAAGTTTATCTACAATTATATTTTGCATATTAGACAAATGATTTTCCTACAATCCAACCTACCAAAGATTTTCTTATACCTTTAATAACAGGATTAACTTTGTGCCAAATAAAACTAGGAAAAACTATCATAGTTCCTATTTGATTATTGTTTAATTTCATATAGTTATTTTTTTCTTGTTTGGGATTTGGTATACATAGTTCAAATTCACCACCTTCATAGTCATCATTTAGTAACAAAGTAAAACTTAATTTTCGTATAAAACCATTTGAATATGGTTTATTGTGTGTATCAATGTGCCAATCATAAAAATCATTTTTCTTATAAACAGTATATTGAAAAGGCTCATACTCTTTTAAATCAAAGTTCCAAGTCTTGTTACACATCTCAATTGTAGATGATAAGGTATTTTCAATCCACTTATCTTTAATCCAAGACACAGCTGATTTACGATTATTTTGATTACCTTCTTGTATCTTAGCATCAATTAAATTTTGTTGTTCTCCAACCTTGATGATTTTACTGCAATCGTTTTTTGATATAACAGACTGATATATGTTATAAGGTTTAGGAGTAAACATCTTAGATAATACCAGAAGTAAACTTTTTCCACTCTATGGCATTTTTAATTTGAAATGTACGATTTGAAATAATACGAATTGTTTTATCTAAGTAATCCACAACACTTTGTATATAGGTTACCTTTTGTTCTAGTTTAATTAGATCATCATCTGATTTAATATATTTGTCAACATCTTGTTTGAGTAACTTTATATTAAAAGGTTTTTCTTGGTAGACTTGTGGATCAGCTTTACCAGTATAGTATTCCCATTTTTCTCTTAATAATCTATCTCTATCTTGCTCGGTCTTTTTTAATAGATTAATATATTGATTATGAAACTTACAATATTTGTTATGTAGTTGTGGTGTTTTTAATGATTCTAAATCAAGTTCAGTATCATTTAACTTGAGGTCTTTTTCGGCTAACGCCTGCAATTCATCAAAGGTCATAATATCTCCATTATATTGTTTTAATTATTTAGTAGGTAATTAAGAAGTAGTTTCTATAGTACCACTAGCACTTATATTCGCAAATTCATAAATTTTATATTGAAACGTAACACTGGCTGTTAAGTAGTCAACGTCAGTAGCTTGTTGATTATAATCTAATCCTGATAAAGAGATTGGATATATATCTCTAAAACGTATTTCTATATTGGCATTATTTTTACTTGTCAATACAAACAATGTAGCATCTGAATACAAACCACCATCATCAGGTGTATTTTTAGAAGTTACTCCTATTTCACTTGAATAAGTTTCGTTTGTTGTTGTTGGGTATCTATCTGTTCCAGCACTTTGCAAAGTTCTATATTGAGAATAATCTTTTGGAAATCCAAGACCTGTCATCCATCCATGTATTTCTCTATAGTTTTCTAAATTTTCATCTACTAAAAAAGATATGTTTAAAGTATCATAGTCTAGTTTATCACCAGGCATTGGCACATCTTTAAATGGTGTAGCTAAATTTGAAGTGCCTAGTGTAATACCAGGTATGTTTGCAGCTGTACAAAAATATTCTACTTTTGGTAATTTAATAATACCAAACTTAAACTGTGTAGGACTTGCATAGTCCAACTTAGTAGGTTGTCTATTGTATGAGTTTGTAGTAGTCATACTACTATTTATCTGTTTGTTTATCTACTTCTTGCCACTCTTTTTCAGTAGCTTGTTTTTCTAGTTGTTTTTCAGGTTCAGTTAAAACAATCTCTTTTTGTTCTACTTTTTTAATCTTTTCTTCTAATTCTTCTAATACATTTGGTTTAGGATTAAGATAATTTAACCCTTGTGCAACAAGTGTCATAAACAAAATTACAGCTAGTACTCCTAAAATTTCTTTATATGGCGTTTTCATACTTTTATTTATGCTAAAAAAAAGGGCGACTTTTTAGGGCCGCCCTTTTAAATTTGTTTGTAACAAGTATTACATTAAGTTCGCAATTTGAACTTTTCTGTAATATCTGTTTGCATTAGCAGATGTTAAACCATCAGCAGTAATGTTGTCAGACGCACCAGCACCAGCAAATGGGTTCGCTACTAGACCATATCTAGTTTTGAATCCAATTTTTGGTTGGAATGTGTCTTGGCCAACTGCTCTTACCATTTGTAGAGGTACATATGGGCAGTAGAATATACCAGCGTCATATGGTGAAGTACCTTTGTAACCTACTACAAAGTATTGTTTAGCAGCTGTATTTGCTGAATATGGATCAATATAAACTTTATATTTACCATTTAATACACCAGCAAAAGTATTTCCTGTGTCATCAACATTTAAGTTGTTGTTTAACGCAGGAGTATAGTCTAATACACCAGCCATTTGTAAAGCACTAGCAACATCAGAAGAACAGATAATCATGTTACCTTTTCCTCTTCTTGTTCTTTGTGCGATAACGTTAGCATCTCTCTCTAATTGGAACATTAGGCCTTTAAATCTTTCAACAGACCATCTTCCGTTTGAGTCTGTATCTAGGTCAAAAATACCTGCAGTTGTTGTATTAGTTTGAGCACCTTTTTCAGATCCAATGTAAACTGATCTTACAACTTCTCTATTGATTTCCGCAAGGATTTCAGCAGATAAGATGTTTGATAATTCAGTTTCAGCATCTAAGCCGTGGATTGCTTTAAGGTCTTGTGCTAACTCCATAGTGTACTCAGCCTTTAATGCTCTGCTTTTTGCAGTCACAGTTGATTTCTCAATTGAGAATGCCATTTCAGCAAACGCATTACCAGCAGCATCACCTAATGCTTCTGCATAGTCAGTAGTCATTCCTGATCCACTTGTGTATGCACCCGCAGGTGAGTCGTTAAGTACAGCTGGGTTAGTTCCAGATTGTGCTACTCCTGTTTTACTTGAAACAGATGAACCAGCAGCATTTCTACCACTGAAGTCTGTGTCAGCTTCGTCAAAAAGAGCTTCACCACCAGTTTGAGATGCATATCTGCTTCTCATAGCAAATATCAAGCCTGTAGGACCTGACATTGGTTGAACGCCTGCAATATCGTAAGCGATAAGGTTAGGCATTGATCTTCTTACTAAGCTAATTAAAATAGGGTTCCAGTTTTGTATTGAAGAACCAGTTGCGTTACCCGGTGCAGCTTCCGATAAGAAAGCAGCATCTTCTCTTAACGCTTTTTCTTGGTTCTCTAATACCATTGAAGTAACGGCTCTTTTATAAGCACCCTCGATCTTTGGAAGATCAGGATGTTCTAAAACGGGCTGCCACTTTTGTTGTATTGATTCAGATAAAAACATTTTTCTATCTCTCCTTCTTTAGTTAGTTAACTAACCCTTACTTTAAGTAAGGATTTTTCTTTGTTTTACTAATTGCAGCAGTATATGCAGCCATTGATTCAGACAAGTCTAAACCAGCATTGTTTTCTGCTACTTCATTAGATTCGTTATCACTCGCTTTTGCTTTAGGGAAGTAAGAATTTTTTAAAGTTTCTACACTTTTTCTAAAACTGTCAGCGTCTTTATATTCAATACTCTCTGCTAAACCTTTAAGTTTCTCAACTTCAGTTGCAACAAGATCAGATGATACATCATTTATAACTTCTTCTCTTGTAGATTCTGCAAGTTTTGAATTTAACTCAACGTTCTTTTCGATAGATTTGTTAACTTCTTCTTTTAACTTTTCTATCTCAGCAGCTTGATTCTCAATTACATCATACTTCTCTTGTGGAACATTGATGTAGTGAGACTCAAATAAAGATTTAAGACCACCGATAAAATCTTCAGTAATCTCATTTCTTAAGCCTTTTTCTATTGCCAATTCGTTTTCTTTCATCCACTCCTCGACAACATAGTTTAGATAAGCGTCAACTTTGTCAACGATTTCTTCTTTAACTTCAGAAACTTTTTCATCAACTTTAGTTTCGTATTCGCTTTCTAATTTTTCTATTTCTTCAACAAGTTTTGCTTTAACAGCAGACTCGAAAATTGTAGCAGCTTTTGCTTTGAATTCCTCAGAAAGGTCTTCACCGTCAGTTAGAGCATTTACATCTTCTTTCATGTCCATGTCTTTAACTTTATCTTTAGCTGTTTCTTTTTTCATTTCTTTTTCTTTATCTTCAGATTCAGAAACTTCTTTTTCTTTCTTGTCTTCCTTGTCTTCCGCTTCAGACATTTCTTTTTCGTCTTTTTTCTTATCTTCTTTGTCTTCAGCTTCTTTCATATCTTTTTTCTTATCGTCTTCTTTTTCTTCAGACTTTTCATCTTCTTTATCATTCTTTTTGTCCAAGTACTTTTTAAGACCAGCAGGCATTTCGCCTTCTTTCACATCTTTTTTTTCATCATCTTTTTTGTCAGCGTATTCTGCTTCTTTCATATCTTCTTTTTCTTTTTCGTCCTTTTTCTCGTCAGCTTCGTAAGTAGCCTGAATATCTTTTTTAGGCTCTTTCTCAGCAGAGAGAGTAGGCATTGCGTCAGCTGGACCTGCACTTTTTTGTTGTGGGTCACCAGTAATGTGATTAACCCCTTGTGCGAAATCTACTTTTGCGTCAGTCGGTGAAGTGATTGCTTTAGTCATCACTTGTTGTACAGTTGCCTGTAACGACTTTGCTGGTTCAGCTGGAGCGGCGTTTTTAGTTGGCAAATTTGCCACAGTATTGTCAGCCATTGTTCTATCTCCTCAATAGTTTTTTAGTTGTTTTTATTGCAATAAATACACCAACCCATTAGGAAAGTGTCAATTACTATTTATAAAATTACAGTCTTTTAAGAAAAGATTCAAATACTTGAGCGTTTTTCTCTGCTCTAGCAATTCTCTCTTTACTCTCTACCTGTAACTTTAATCTGTTTATCTCTTGCTCTTTCAAAATCCCATTATCCCAAACCCATTCTTTTCCTTCCATAATACCTTCTACGAAAGCATCAGGAGCTGATGGATCTGCAACTATATCAGCTGCGGTTGCAAGATAAAAATCGTCTTTGACTACATTGGCACCACCTACATTTGCAAGTGTACCCATTCCTCTACTTGAAACTCCAAGTCTTGCACCCTCATCAATTAAACTTTTCACTATTTTTCCATATGGGGTATCGAGTACTCGTGCTTCACCTATAAAATTACTGCCTTCTGGATATAGAGCATTAATCATGTGCGAAACTCTTTCTAGGTTAACGGTTGGCCCGTCTGGATGACCTAGTTCACCAAATGCTCTTTTCTTTTCTATGAACTCTCTATTATATCTTAACACTTCTTTTTGAAGTATCTCTTTAGGATAGAGTCTTCCATTTCTATTTTTCACGTCAGATTGCATGAATATACCTTTAATGGAATATTTTTTCTTTCCATTACTAGTTTCTTCAACAATATATTCTGCGTTTGATATTTCTTCGGTAATTAACTTCATTTGTATCTATCTCTAATTTCTCTCTAATATTTATACAAATTGCTATCTGAAAACCACTAAAATTGTGTAATTATCGCCATTTGCAAAATTCTTTGTAGAGAGTAAAACATCACCTGTAGGTGTTGTTGCATTGTTTAGAATCTCGTTTCCATCTGCTCTTAGGTCCCAAAAACCTTGACCTGATAAAGAAACTGCGGTAGCATTTGTTGCACCTTCCCAAATTATCTCTACAGCTGACTTTGCATTTGCTGTATTTACTGACCAAAATATTTTAGATATTTTTCTATTTCCATCAGTAGTCATAAAGGTTGTATTTGAAGCGTCTATTTTTTTAACTAAATTCTCTCCTGTACCATCAGAATAGTTAGTCATTTTAACAGCGTATTTTACGCCTGTTGTATCTGTTAATACTTGTGTTGATACTGTATCAGCCATATTTAATCCTTATTGTGCGTCATAGTAAGTTTTTGATAACTCACCACGTTCAGTTGTTTCTCCTGTTTTTCTACATCTAATATAAATTTCTTGTACATTGCCATCTGCAAAAGTAAATGTTCTTATACCACCTGAAATAGTTACATTTGCACCATCAGCTGAATCAGGATATGTATCACTAACAGTAGCAGTATTTTCAAACTCCCAAATACTATTTGATCCTGGAACAGTTACCCAAGCCATATTACTTCCTTAAAATTGTTAATGTTTCTTTATCAAAGTAATTCATTAAATCTTGTTTGCTTACACCATGTTGTTTTGCAGCTGTGTTTACATTTTTTTCAAAGTTTGCAATTACATCAGCGTCTTTGTCTGCAGCTCTAAAAACCATATCTACAGCACGTTTCATTTTAGGTGTAAGTTTATTGTATTGTCGAGTACGTTTGTAATCGTTTGCTTCAGTAATATTATCTGATATAAATTTACTGAGCCACTTCATCACTTGCTACCTCTGGTGCAGGAGTTTCAGCTTCAACGTCATTACCAGAAAAAGGATTAGCTTCTGGTGCATCAGCACCAACTTGTCCTGTAAACATTGATCTCGCCACATCAGTTTTAGCATCATCTAATCCAGAACTAACTTTATCAGCAAGAGCATTTTTTAAATCTTGTCCTGCTTGAGCGCTGTCGCCTGTCTGTAATGAATTAACAAATTTATTAATATTTTCTTTACTCATTATTTATCTCCTAATGTTGATTTTTCTTTTTCACTACCATTCGTTTCTTGGTTAGGCGTAATGGTTGGTGTTTCTTCGGGCTGAGCTTCAGCACCTTCTTCTTCAATTTGTTTGTCGATTTCTTCTTGTTCTTGTTCATTTTGTTTTAATATTTTGGTTCTTATATATTCGTTAGAGAAATATTTACCAACATACCCTTCTAGTTGTTGAGCCAATTGTACTCTTTCTCTCATCATTTCGCTGTGTTTTAACTCAGCAAAGTATCCATCTTGTAAGAAAGTATATGTAATATCTCCCATCATCATATCCCATTCTTCAGGCGCAATGATACCTTTTAAAATTAATTGAGTTTTTAAAAGATCATGGAATAACATACAGAATTTCTTTCTTAAACGACCTACAAATTTAGTAAACTTAACTTCATCTCTACTAATTTCTGCAGCTCGACCAAGATTAAAACCTTGACCACCTTCTAATCTACTAATAGGTATATTAAGAGAACGATATAGTTTCTTTTGGAAGTATTCTATATCCTGTATCTCACCTAAGTTTTGACCACCAGGTAATGTAGTAATTTCAGTTCCTCTCCCACCTTCTCTACGAGGTAACCAAAAGTCTTCTAACATACTCATTTGATTTCTATCATCTTTAATTTCACCTGTACTTGCGTCATACACAAGTTTGTTTCTATATCTAGCCATAACATCTCTCAAATATTGTTCAGCTTTGATCTTAGGTAAATTACCTACATCAATGTAGAATATTCTTCTTTCAGGTGCTCTAGCAATTCTGTAAATAACAACAGCGTCTTCAATCATTCTTAATTGATTTACTGGTTTAATTGCTTTGTGTAAATATGATAGTACTTGATTTTGTGTTTGATCTATCAGACCTGATGGACAATAAGAAATAGCATCTGTTGCTATTCTTAATCCACCTGCGTTAGATGTAGCAGTTGGATGTATTCCTCTTTCATTGAAAATATAATATTCTGAAAACTTATTTTCAAATGCAAAAGATGATGGCATTCCATCTGTTCTTTGTTTTCTAACTTCTCTTATTTTTTTGATTTTTCTAGGATCAATATATCTTACTTCAGTAATTCCTAGTCTTGGTGAGTCTTTATCAATAATTTTATGATAGTATAATCTACCATCCACATACCATCTTCTAAAGATGTCGTGGCCTTTAATGTCAAAGTTTAATAACTTTAACACTTCAGAAAAAGACTCTCGTATTCTTTTCTTAATAGAATCTGAATAATCTATTTTACTTAAATCCAATTGTACAGATTGTTGATTTTCATTTGATACAATTGCTTCAGATACTATATCTTCTATTGCAAGATCACACTCAGGATGCAATGCAACTTCTCTATATCTTCTTATTAAATCTAATTCGTTTCGTGCCGTAGCATCAAAACCTCCATAAGACGCAAAAAATCCACCAGCGGGGACGGTTTGTGTACCGTCTTCCGCTTGAGGTGGAACTATATTTTGTCTTGGATCGGTAGAGGGTTCTTTTAAACGCTCTATCTTAAACCCAAACAGTTCAGCCATAATTTAGTTTCTCCTATTACTATTAATACTTATAAGGGTATTAAGTAGTAGTATTTGTTTCAAAGTATTGGTATCTATGTGTAGCAGTAAAACTCTCTACAGAGTTGTTATCGCCATACGATAGTGCAATATCATCCAGAGTTGTTGGAAACATTCCTCTAAATGTGTATGATTTAATCACATTACCATTTCGGTCTAACTGATCAACAAAGGCGTCAACTTGATAATCTACTGGATTTGTTAATCCTTCGTTATCTGACATATTGTTGATACCGTTTAACCATCTTTCGTATGCATTACGAATTAAGAAGTTAGTATCATTTAGAATTGTAGTTGTCCATGTAGCAAATGTTCTATCACCTGCAACATATAACTCTCTTCCTCTAAATGGAATAGCAACTTCGGTTACTGTCATACCTGGTAAAGATGTAGATGTAGTTAAGAAAGACATACTTTCAGTCTCCCCACCTACAGCTGCATATCCAGGGAAAGGCATTGTCACTCTGAATTGGTTAGCACGAGCGCCGCCGCCTCTTAACTTAGCTTTAAAGTCATTTATATTTGGCATGATTCCTCCTACGCTCCTACTACTTCTTCAAATGCAACACCTGTTCTTGTCGCAACGAATTGTAGTTGTATAAAGTTAATTGATCTGTTAGGTTTAACGAATATATCCGCTCTAAACTCATTTCTATCAATGACATCACCGGTATTGTTTGATGTATCACAAACTACTAAAAAGTCTGTAACACCTCTTCTACCTTGTACATCTCTTAGGAATGGTTCTACGATATTTCTAAATTGTGCTCTTGTGAACTCATCATTGAACTCAAACAATTGAAATTTAGAAGCCGTAGAGATTGCTTTTTCTAAAGTGATAAACAATCTTCTAACGTTTATTCTATCAAACGCACTTGGAGTAGATAAACCTGTTTTGTCACCAAATAGAACAGTTCCCTGTCCTGGTAAAGTAACAACTGGATTTATTCTAGCTCTGTATAACTCATCTCTTTGTGTTTTTGATGGGTTGTATGCTAACTTAACAGCACCTCTAATTACTCCTCTGTTGAAACCAGCAGGTGAGAACCATGAGTCTGCAACTAAGTCTGTTCTTGCAGCCAAACCAGCAATATCACCATTTAATGGTACATATCTAAACACGTCATTGTATTTGTCGTAAGTATATTTGTAACCACTATCAAATACAACGTATGAAGATGATCTAATACCATCAAAGAAAGCTTTAACGTTTGTTGTTTGTGTTGTTGAACTTGTAACACCAACTACGTCTGTTCTTTCTGGTGAAGCAAAAACGATTGCGTCTTTTCTATTTTCAGCAACTGTAATAAGGTTATCTATGTGAGTAGCGTCACCTTTTCCAGCAATGATTAAGTTTACATCTACAGTATCAGCGTCTTGGTATCTTTCATATGCAGTTTTTATTTCTGCAACTGAAGCTGCTGATCCGTCAGCACCACCACTTAAACTTGCGTCATTAAGAGCTGAAACAGCAGTAAATGTTACTCCTAAAGCAGGATCACCCCAATTACCAGCTGCACCTGTTGACTCGTGAGCAGTCCAATAAATGTATTGTGATCTGTTGTAGATTACATCTTTGTAATAGTTTGAATCACCTTGTGGTGTTTTAGCATCACCTGCTACTGATACTGAGTCATATACTTCTAATACTTCCCCAGCAGTACCTGTAATACCACCATCTTCATCAACCACTACTATGTGTATTTCATCATTTGATCCACCTCTTGCTGAAGTGTATGCTGATGTTCCTGGAGCACCTGATACTAAATCATAGTATCTCCATCTTCTTCTTATTGTTGAAGCGTCAGCTACAGCAGTATGTAAACCACCTGTACCTGAAGGATGTCTTACGAATGTTAAATCATTTGTTGCAATTGCAGTAATTCTGTATTCGTATCCACCTACTTCTCCAAAGTTTATAATATCACCTACGTTTAATACTGAACCATCATCTACTGTAATTGTTGTATCTCCAACTGCTGTTGAAGCATCATCTACTGTAGCTGCTGAAGTATTTTCGTAAGCTGATGCTGTGTTAGGACATATTGAAACTTTAATATTATTTCCCCACGCACCTGCAGTTCTAGCTGCCCATAAACCGTCTGGTGTAAAACCATCCTCATAATCTGAATTATTTTTAATTAGTGTTGCACCACCGCCACTTGCAGTAGCGTTAAATGCACCTGTATTTGTTGCTCGTACAACTCTTAAACTTGATGAGTATTGCAAGAAACTTGCAGCACTAAAAAAGTATTCAAAAGTGTTAGAGTCAGGCTTACCAAATGTTTCAACTAATTCTTTTTCAGAAGCAATAGATACTACTTCATCCATTGGTCCTTGTGAGAATTGTCCTGCAATAGCACCGATCGTTGTAGCTACTGCTGGTATTACGTTTGTTAAGTCTTTTTCTTGTACGACAACACCTGGTGAAACTTGAAATGCCATATATGTTGTTCTCCTCTTATCTTATTAGCTAATAGGTATCATTAATCTCGTTTATATTTATAATATTTCGCCTTTTCGCACGGTCACTGGAGTCCATCGTTCTCCTGAGTCATCCTGAAAACTATCATCATCTAAACCATCATCCATAAACCCGAATGGTGCCATATCTTGTTCTATTGCATTTTGTTGTTCTTCATACATTCTAGCACGTACATCTTGGTCTGTCATCTCTTTAAAATATCTTTGATTTGTTATCCATGCAAATATGACACAACACATAACTAAATCATCATTAGAACCTTCTTCAGCCTGCCAACCACTACCTCGTCTTACAAATGTTGACAATTCTTGTATAGTATGAAAATCGGGTATAAGCATCTTGTCACCTTCAAGTAAAGATTTTAAATTTGAACAACCTATACGTTTTACTTGTTTGGTCATACGAACACCTAGTTGAGTTCCTCGTTTACTAAAACCTCCACCCAATACTTGTCCTGCTCTACCTTTCATCATACACATTAATAAATTTGTGTATTCTAATTCAAACTGTAAAGCGTCTGCTATTTGATGACCTAAATCATTTACTTCAATACAAATATGAGCATTGTTATATTCTTTTGCAACTTTTTCAATTGTATGAGGAAACAATATAGGTTTAATTTCATTATCTCTAAACTTTGCAACCATCTTATAGGGCATTTTTGAAACATCAAATACAGTAAAGGCTGAATAATCTCTTATCGTACCACGAGCAACGTCAACAGTCATAACATAGTCTTTACCCTTTTCTACTCTTTCATACATGTCTAAACCTGCGTTTGAAACTAATGGTGTAGTGTGTGACAACATTCTTAATTTAGATGGATTAATTAATGTATCAACTGATCCTACAAACTCACATTCAAACTCGGTAGCAAATTGTGCTTCACTAGTGTTTCTTATAGTTTCTTCTTTCCACTTATCATCTCTACCTGGTACTTCAGACCAATGTACTTCAATAGGTTTATAGTCATTTCTTCCATGTATTGAGTCATTCCATAGTTTATAAAACATATTCATTCCATGTGGCGTAGATACAATCATAACTTTAGAAGATTTACCAGAAGAAATTGTAGGATAAACTGAACTAAAAAATTGCTCAGATATATTGTTAGGTATGAAAGCAAACTCATCAAGGAATATTATATTAAATGAACCACCTCGAATAGCAGAACTTGATGTTGCAGCTGCAAGTATCTTTGAACCATTTTCTAATTCAAGTGAACCTTTGTTCCAGTTTAATACACCTTGTTGTAACCATTTAGGTAAGTTTTCGTATGCAAGTTGTAATCTACCTAACAAATCTCTAGCAGTAGAACTTTTGTTGGCAAGTATGGCCACATTGATATTATCATTGAATATAACTTGATGTAGTAGATATGCAATAATAGTAGTTGATTTACCAGACTGTCTAGGTAGTTTACAAATAGAAAAACGATTTTCGTGGAATGTCTTAACCATTTTTTCCTGAAATCCATACATATTAAAAGGCACTAGACCTTCATCAATGTTTACAATTTTAGTATATGTCTTTACAAAATGTATAGGGTTTTCCATACACTTAGCAATCTCTCTTATTTGTTCTTCGGTATATTCTTGTTTGAGATTTGCTTTGTAAAGATTAGGGTTACCTAAGTATGCTTCACTCATCATTTACCTTTTTAAAATCTTTATCTTCTTCACTTTGAACTTGTGTGTTTTTGTTCTTTAACATTTTATGTAATTCAGCTGATGAACCTACAAACAAGGCCTGTTTAATATTTGTATTATTTGTTTTATTAGGAACGTCTTTTAATGTTTTAAGTTTGCCTTGTAAATCTTGTAGTTTATCAACTGTATCAGCAACTTGTTTAATAAGATTACCTGCAACTTCATAAGCACGAGGATGTTGACTTTCATTTGCAATATCCAATATGCCTTGAATTGCGTCTTGGCCTCTTTCGATTAGATTGTAATAATTTTCTCTACTGTATTTGTAATCATTATCCACATCTTCTTTTTCTTTATCTTCTATTCTAGGAACAGGTGGAGTATATTCTTTTTTAACTACAGCTTTAGTAACTGGTTTATCGTTAGTGATGCCAAGGGCTTCGTTTATTTTATCATCTATACTCATAATTACTTGTCAGTATCACTTGACGGATCATAGTTTTTTGAATCCGTAAAACTTGTTATTGTTGTTGTAAAACCAAAATCATCATCTGAACTTGCGTTAGTTGGATTTGGTACAACCACAATTCTTTCTTCTCTTTTTTCAGTTGACTCTGTATCTGAATATATATCAGCCTGTGTTTTTTTAATGACTCTTTGCGAGTATATAGGACCATACAAATATGTTTTTGCTGTAAAACTTAAAGTATAATTGACAGCACGTCTTGTGGTAAATGAACCATCGTAGGTATCTTCATAATTAACACTATTTAAGATAATTGGTACATCTCTTTTAATACCCATACTTGGTATTGTATTAATTGTAACTGTATAATCTGGTTGAAAATATGGCAATATTTGTTCTACTATTTGTAATCCACCTTCAGCGTTTGCTGTAAATGAATATAAATTAAAAGATATATTATATGGTACAGGATTATATTGATAATCCATTACATCACCCCTATCACTTCTTGGTGCTCTAAACTTACCTACTTTTTGTAGTTTACGGCCTGCGTCATAAGATATTCCTGTTATTTCAAAACCCATACGAGGTAAAGATATTGAAAATTCTTTATTTGTTAAATCTGATTGTTGCTCTAATCTTACTAAAAACTTTTCTTTTGGAGAGTATGCTAAAGGTACTCTAATAGATTGTACGACATTATCATTACTGTCTGTTCTATGAATAACAATATTATTAAAAATTGTACCAAAAGCAACAACAACTTTTCTTAACGACTCATGGTAAAAGTGTTTTCCAAACATATTTAAATTCCTTCATCTACTTCACCAAAAGGATTTCTTTCAGTAAAATCTAGTATATCGTCTGATGTACTTGTTGTATCAAAACCAGCATCTGTTTCGTATGTTGTGTTATCAGCATAATTTTTTGATTGAGTTGCAATATTAAAGTCTTCACTTATCATATAGTTTGTTTCACCTGTTGAAGACTCAAGTAATATTGAACCTGTATCATCTTCTAAATTAATTTGGTATCTTAATTGATCTAGTGAATAGTTATCTTCCGCTTCACCAATTTGAGGTATAGTACCATCAATTCTTTCTGAACTGTATTCAAATTTAGTAGCTCGTAATTTGTATACAGGTAAATTACCAATTTGAAAAAATGGTTCCTGATCTTCTACAAACTGTATTTCAAAGAAAGAATTAAATAAAGGTACATAAATTAAGTCACCCTCATTTGGTCTTCCTTCTTTAATCAACGTTGCGTTACTATCAACCTGATCTTGCCATCTTCGTTTTGCAATCACAAATGTTGTGTCATCTCTTATTTCTAAACCAAATTTAGAAATTAATTCTTGTTCACCTTGAAAACCTTCAGTTGTTTCAACATACATTTCAACCAGATATGAATCATCAAAC
>Ga0209603_1001231_pt1 | contig 27178 bp, 4 predicted proteins | sample COGITO_mtgs_1206_FD_184812 | JGI IMG/M metagenome (GOLD analysis project Ga0209603, IMG submission 184812) | Pelagic marine microbial communities from North Sea - COGITO_mtgs_120607 (SPAdes) (version 2) | ecosystem: Environmental > Aquatic > Marine > Epipelagic ... | reverse complement strand
GTCTTGTTGAAGTCTTGTGGCTTAATTTTGGGTTTTTAGTGGTCAGTAGTTTACTACTATGGGTTCCTTCTATGATCATCACTAGGATAAGTCCAGCGCGAGTGTTACGATTTCGTTAGTTTGTTTCCTTTTTGTAAACTATATGGTATCTTTGTAATGAAAACTTTTTCATGAACTATTCCAATAATATTTTAGAAACCATAGGCAATACCCCTATGGTCAGATTGAATACCATTACTAAAGAAATTCCGGCCTTGGTATTGGCCAAGATCGAAAGTTTTAATCCTGGCAATTCGGTTAAAGACCGCATGGCTCTCAAAATGGTTGAAGACGCCGAGGCTGATGGTCGTCTCAAACCGGGAGGAGTAATCATAGAAGGTACCTCGGGCAATACAGGAATGGGGTTGGCCTTGGCTGCCATTGTTAAGGGCTATCGTTTGATTTGTGTATCGAATGACAAGCAGTCCAAAGAAAAGTTTGATGTCCTTCGTGCTATGGGTGCCGAGGTTGTAGTTTGTCCCACGGCTGTTGCTCCCGAGGATCCTCAGTCTTATTACAGTGTATCCAAAAGACTGTCTGAAGAGACCCCCAATTCTTGGTATGTCAACCAGTATGATAATCCTTCCAACAGTGTGGCACATTACGAACAGACAGGTCCAGAGATTTGGGAGCAAACCGAAGGAAAAATAACGCATTTTATTGTTGGTGTGGGAACTGGTGGTACTATTTCTGGTGTGGCTAAGTTTCTAAAAGAAAAGAACGCTAATATTAAAGTTTGGGGTATAGATACTTATGGTTCTGTTTTTAAGAAGTATCACGAAACGGGAATTTTTGATGAAAATGAAATTTATCCCTATGTCACTGAGGGGATAGGGGAGGATATTCTTCCTGAAAACGTAAATTTTAAATTGATTGATGGTTTTGAGAAGGTTACTGATAAAGATGCGGCAGTTTACACACGAAAGCTGGCACGAGAGGAAGGTGTTTTTGCTGGTAATTCCTGTGGAGCAGCGGTTAAGGGTCTCCTTCAACTGAAGGAGCATTTCACTAAAGATGATGTGGTGGTGGTTTTACTCCACGATTCGGGAAGTCGTTATATCGGAAAAATTTACAATGATGACTGGATGATTGAAAAAGGTTTTTTGGAAAAGTAATCGACTAGTAATAGTTGTCGATTTGTAATTTTTTGTAAAGACCTCTGTTATTTCTTCTGTATATACTAAAGTCAAATATAATACTCAATTCAAATATACTTGGAGAAAAAACTGTCCCAGGCTTTCGGTTTGGGAAGTTATAATTAATTCCAAAATCGAAATTTTCCAATGCTAACCCTAAGGTCAACCCAAAGTTATTTAACGCAAATGAGTCAACTGATCCTGCTTGCTGGGTAAATCCTATTGCGAATTCACCAAACTGGAAATCCTCAGCTAAATTCAAATACATTGATTCACCATATTTTGTTATGCTGAGGAAAGTAAATAGATAAGAATATCTGGGAAGAAGCGAACGTTCATAGGGATTAATATTAAATTCATATGCTCCTTGGATACCAATCGATATTGGCTTTGCATAAGGAACTTCTTTGTTATATGATACGTTGGGTTTATTTAGGTGTTTAAGACTTAACCCTACCAAATACAACTCGTTATGAATTATAAATGAAGCACTAAGATCAAAGTAATTTACATTACTTATTATTGGTGCAAGAGGGTCAATGGATTCAGTGCTTATAAATCCGGTTCCCATATTTAATTGATCTTCAAAAATTAAGTTTTCTGCATTAACTCTTGAACTTCCAAGACCAAGTGAAACTGATGGCAAAAAATATGTGTAATTATTTAATTGAATTTTATAAACATAACTGAAATTTACTAAAGATGAAATTAGACCAGTTTCATTTATTCTGAAAGAATTAATATCAAATCCTAGAGAAAAATTTTTGTCTTGAAAAGCAATAGAACCAAAGGCGTATTTATTATCCATCGCAATTGATTCATTGATTTTCAAACTATTATATAAAACACCAACTCTGTTTAGCTGATTAACCCCAAAAAAACTAGGATTTATTTTCTGCATAAATTTCGCTTGATTGACAATATAGTCTTCCTGACAATATACTTTGATAGATAAAGTCATTAAGATTAATGTCAAAAATGTGAAACTGTTGCTTTTCATCATCTAATCATAACAAAGGTTCCACTTTTTTGAATTTCTGTATTACCAAAAAGAGTGACTCCATACACTGAATATATATAATATGGAGACTCTGTATTAATATCACCTTCCCAACCAGTAAGTGTTATTGGTTGTAGAGGATTAGCAGGGTCATAATTGGATTCTTCAGTATAAAGTAAATTTCCCCGGTAATCGTAGATAGTTAATTGAATAGATTGAAAACCACTGAAAAGAGGCCTAAATGTATCGTTGTAAGTATCTCCATTTGGAGTAAATACATTTGGAGCCAAAATACTATACCCTTTTCCAACAACTAAAACCTTAACAGTTTCTTTATAACAACCAACAGAATTATATACTCTAAGTTTAGGATAATAAGTTCCAGAGACACCATAAATATGTGAAACAGGAGATGAAGTTCCAGCAATGAGTGAATATCTTTCAAGTGGACTGCTATCACCAAAATCCCATTCCAAATATGTAAATGTTCCAGTTGAAGTATTAGTAAATGTTACTTCCTCCCTTGCAAGTATAAGCGGGAGTTGAGTTTCAGTGGAGTTTCCTGAAATTTGTGCATTAAGTGAATTATAATTATAGCTCGGTTCTCCTATTTCAAGACCTACATTTACACTCAGTCTGCATCCTTCATCATTTGTTACAGTTAAAACACCGTCAGCTACAGATTGAGAGATTTGAACTCTATATGACTGGCCATCTAATTGTTCTGCTGGGACCAAATCTGTTTCATTAGGATAGTAAAATGTTAAATCTCCATCGTAGTTATTAAATACCTTAACATAAAGATTTCCTGCTCCGCCAACATCACAAATTGTAAGCTGGGTTGGATCAGTAAAGTCATATTCACTTACATCAATAAAAGGCCCATTAGTAATGACTAAGTCTTGATTTTGAGGAATCGTAATAACTTTTGAAATTGCTACTGTATCAAATGGCGATTGTCCTACACAGCTCCAGTTAATTGGAACAACACTTATTTTATATTGACCTGGTATTAGATTATTTGCAAATTCTTGATTAGCAAGATTTGGTAATCCACTATTACCATTCATTTCTAAATAAGAATTTGTTCCAACATCAAACTTTTCCCATGTTATTTCATATGGGTATTGCCCCCCTTGAGGAAGATCTCCTCCGACAACGTCAAAATTAATCTGCCCATTGTCTCTAAGTGGATTGTCACAAGTTGGCTCCTCAGCAAATTCAGTATTATTATTTAATCTTGGTTCTAACCTATATGGACTTATTCCTTCATTTATTTCTATTGGGCTTGTCTGATCTATTAGGGTATATTCACATCCTGAACTGTCAAAGACTGTAAGTTGAAGATTTCCAGCATCTCGAACAATTATATTTTTACCTGAATAATTAAATATTTCATTATCAGTTGTGGTTAATATCCATTGATATCTATAAAAAGTATCGCCATTTGGAGAAATAAATGGTTGACCACCCTCAACAAAGGCCTCAATAAATACCTCTTGGATACATGGGTCAATTTCAAATTGAAGATCACCTGTGTAAACTAAGTTTACTACTTCAGGAATCAATATAGTTTGAACAACATCACAAGAGGTGGTATCTGTTGCTCCACCTGATTCACTAATCAAGATTTCAAATTCTCCAAAAGGCACTCCATCTATTCTATAAGCCCCACTTTTATCTTGAGTCCCAGGAATAGAAATTCCATTTTGACCTACAGCATTTGTCTGGAAAGTTTGACTGTAAGGGTTCCCAACTGAGCTTATTTTGTTTACAGTAATTTCTAAATTACCTGAGAAATTATCAAGATTATTATCAACTCTAAATAATAAATTATATCTAAGGGCGTCTGGATCATCACATGGACTGGGATTTTGATTAACAGCTATGTACCTTGGATTTAAAATTTCGATTCCTGAATTATTTCCAATAGCAATAGATCTAGTAATAATTATTCCACCATCACAACCGTTCTGTGTATTTCCGGGATCAATAATTCCTCTATATGTTCCGTTTTCAAGATTAGGTGCAATTAGTTGATTATCTAATGATGGAATTGGGGACCAATCCTGAGAATTAATAGTTCCAGAGGTTGAACTTGTAGTAGTTGTTATAAACTTCTCCCATCTTATTGACATTGTAGGGGGGATTGTAGGCTCATCAAAAATTAGAGAAATTGATCCTAAGGTCTCACCACAACCAGGTTGCGTGGTTTCAATATTTCTTAATAGAATTTGATTATTTTGAGATTCTTTAATTTCAATATTTCCTGAATAAATATCACAAACTGTTGTTATGGTACTGGTATTGCCAACTGCTGGAATACCAATTACTTTAACAGTATAAGCTCCTGCCTGATTGATAGGAACTGAAATACTTCCACCAGCAGGATTATCCCAATTAACAAAGTAGTTGAAATTAGTTCCAGTTGATGAAACCTGAACACCAACTTCAGATGGAGCAGTACTTCCTGGACTTAATGTTATATCTATTCTACCCTCTTCACCATTAGCACAGTCAATATTGTTACCATCAATTTGGAAACTTGAATCCTGAAATTGTGGTAATTCAATAATTGTTGAAAGAGTTGCTGTTGCACTGCAACCATTTACATCGGTAATGGTGTAATTAGATAATTGTCCAAGATTATTAGTATCAATTCCGTTTATAACAATTTCTCTGACACTTGCCCCACCTACTGACGTACCAGAGAGAGCACCGTTTTGTATATCGAGTGAATAAGGTCCTGCATTTAAAGCACCTCCGACAACTTCAAACACAAGTTGAGCTGTGTCGCCTGAACAAGCTGGAATTATTCTTCTATCAAAAACTTCAACTATATTCATTACAGTTGGTTCAACAACTTCAAAAGAAATATTCTGAGCACATACCATTTGAGTAGCAGTATATTGATATGGAATATCTACCCCAGTTAGATCTATAGAGGCTTCAACATTATAGATACCAGGTTGGCTTGTAGTTAATTGATTATTAGCACCCCCTGGAGCTATAGCTACACCGTTTCTAGTCCAATTGTATATATGATTAATAGTTCCACCTCCTTGAGCTTGAACTTCAAGTGTGAATGTATCTCCAGGACAAGTTATATCAACTTTAAAGTCTGCAACGCTACTAACTCCGGCCTGTGGTGAGGGGGATGTTCCTCCTGTTGGGATTACAGTAATGGGGTCGGCAGGAAGAATGGTAAAGCTCTGAGTATCCTCGCAATTGAAAATATTATCTATTACTCTAACGGTATAAACTCCTGGCAATAAATTTGTAATATTCATCGTACTGTTAGTATAAGCATTAGGGCCTACCCAAGAATATGTAAACTGATTTGATCCTCCACTGAATGCCAAACCTAGAGTTGTTTCAAGTTCTATACTTCCACCACCTAAATTTATTGGGACCTCATCACAAAAATCATGTACAACCCTTGTTCTAGAATCATCATATTGAAGTCCGAAAGGAAGTTCAATTGCCATTTGTTCCATTATTGCACATCTTGAATCCAGTACCTCAAGTCTGTAATTGGCTCCTGGTGTAAGTCCAACATAAGTTTTACCACTATTTGTAACTACCTGATCAATTTGAACATTATTACTATCAAATAATGTCAGAGTATAAGGAGCAGTTCCTCCCTCAACTAATGCAGTAAATGCTCCATTACAAGATGTAGTTGAAATTGTAAGGGTATCAGGTTCATCGATTGTGAAACTTGCTACACCGGAGGAACACCCATTTAATGTAACTTCAAAGGTGTAATCTCCCGCTTGAAGATTATAAATACTCAAGTTAGTATTAGTCGAGTTATCAGGGTAGGTCCACAAATAATTATAATTCAGCGGTAGATTAGTTACTATATTAGTATTTGAAATATCTCCATTTAATAATGTTTGAGTTGGAGGAACTGGGAAAGTCACCGTGAAGGGTACCCCAGCGATATCAGCACTAAGAACAATGTCCCCAGGAGCAACTGTACTAGCAGTAACTGGAACAGCTAATGCAGGAATAGCGTTATTTATATTATCTGTTAATTTTGATGCGATTGATAAGTTACTTTCAACAATTCCACTTCCAAAGGCAGTTTCCTCTATAATATGATTATAGGGGTTTCCATTAATAATAACATGAACTCTATCACCAATATTAAAGTTTCCAGTAATACTTAATTGATCTACTTGTCTAACACTGTTTTGACCACCAAAAATTCGCAAATCAAATGCTGGGGATGCATCAGGTATGACAATTGATCCGTCACTTCCTCCATTACATGTAACATGAGTTATATCATTGTTTAAAATGAAGTTACTATCAATCGATGGAGAGGGATTTACTTGAATAACACCACTCAGACTTGTTTCTGGCGCACAAGGATTACCAGTAGTGGAAATTGTATAAGTAAATAATTCCATTATAGTAGATCCTGTGTTTGGTTCTCCAAATATTCTTACTTCATTTGGATTTCCAGTGGCCTGAGCCAGGACACCGGCGGGTAGACCAGAAACTGAGAATGATGTTGCACCACCACCATAGGTGTAGAAAATCTCTACTATGCTGTCTCCCATACATATTGAATCGGCTCCAATTTGACTAGTAGTTGAAACAGCTGATGAAAGTGAAATAGTTGATAAAGGATTAACCGTAATAATTCCAGAATCAGTTTGACTTGCGCAAGAGCCAATGGTAGTAATTGTATAATTATAGGGTGTAGGAACAGCAATTGCCAATGATGGTCTACCATCAATTGTAAGTTGGCGTGTAGTTGCACTATAAGTAAATGAAAGCCCATTTGGAAGCCCTGTGACTATTCCTGAAGTTGCTCCACCACCCAATTGGTAAATAATTGGAGTCATACCAGGATTAGCAGGATCGTTACCATTACATATGGTTGGATTTCTGTCACCAGATAAGTGAGTTAGTGTATCATTTGGTAAAACAACAATCCTACCTGTGAAAGATTCTTCTTCACAGGTTCCGTTGCCTGTGGCAGTTACAGTGAATGTATATGTTGTCGGAATTAACACATTTACATTTGCTTGTCCACTAATTGTAATTGTATTTCCTACAATGGGTCCGAGATTTACACCCAATGGAAGACCTATTCCAGACGCATTAGTTGCGCTTCCTCCAAAGTCAAATGTAATTGGAGTGATATTATTTCCATCACAAATTGTTTGATTGAGAGTTGAACTAGCTGATGTTACGTCCAAACTAGCTATTGGTACAATGGTAATATCTCCAACCTCAGTCTGTGCAGCGCAAGTTCCAGATGTAGTGACGGTATAATTATATATTATTGTTTGGGTAACTGTTGATCCAGATGTTGAACCGAAAATACTGTACTCTTTAGATACTGGGTTATAAATTGTACCAAATCCAGGAGGTAATCCATTGAAATTAGCTGAGGTTGCCCCTCCTGAGAGTTGATATGTGATTGTTGTTATTCTACTCAGTATCGGGTCGTTTGTTACACAAATCTCTTGACTTGTGGATGTGGGGGGTGATGTAAGAGTTAATACATCATCAGGTAATACATTAATTTCTCCTGAGTAACTATTAACATTACATCCAGAAATGGTGGTTGCTGTAATAGTGAAAGAATATGTCGTGGGAGTTAATGCAGCTGTGGCTGGTGATCCTGAAATTACAGCAGTGAGACCAATTATGTTAAGATTCACTCCAGTTGGAAGTCCGGATACCTGAGCCCCTACAGCACTACCAACTAGATCAAATTCAATATTATTTATAGCAGTATTATCACATAAAGTTTGATTTAGGGTTGCGGTTACTGTTGTTAGACTCAAAATTGCACTTGGCTCAACGATTATTGATCCATTTTCACTGGCATTAATACATGTTCCAGAAGTTGTTATTGTATAATTAAATGTTGTTGTATTAGTTACAGTCTCAGCGGATGTTCCAAAAATTGAAAATACTTTAGTAATAGGGTTATAGTTGGTTTGAATTCCAGCGGGTAATCCTGCAGCTGAGGCGTTTGTTGCTCCACCTGCTAATTGATATGTGATTGTAGTAATTTGACTAATAGATGGATCATTACCCACGCATATAGTTTGATTTGTAGTGGTTGCGGCAGATGTCAAGTTAATATTGTCATCAGGTGAAACAATAATTGTTCCTGTAAATGAAGCCTCATCACAACCACCTCCATTTCCTGTTGTTGAAACAGTGAATGTATATGTAGTTGGTGAAACAATGGCAACAACAGGTCTACCCACAATTTCAAAACTATTTCCTCCAAGTGGATTGAGTCCAACCCCTAGTGGTAACCCACCGTTGTCAATTGCAAAAGTGGCACCACCTCCTATAGTGAATAGAATAGGATCTATATCTTGATTTAAACATACGTTTTGTGCAAGAGTTTGAAATAAAGAAGTAACACTTATTGTTGATGTAGAGTTTACTTTTATAGTTGGATTTTCAATGTCAACTTCACATCCATTTCCATTAACCGTAGTAACAGTAATCGTATAACTCTGACTTGATTGGCCTGCTGTTATTGCATTAATGGTTGGAGTTCCAGTAATCGATAAAATACCGGTTCCATTTTCAAGCACAGGAGGATCAATTGTTAATTGAGCAAATGCACTTTTATCTGTTCTAAAGCTGAAAGCTTGACCATCATTTAAACTTGTAAGAATCAATATACTCCCATTATTAGACGCAGAGGCAACAGCAGACTCAGCATTAATAACAGCTATAAGATCAGTTACAATATTTGATGGAGTTTGTCCAGCAGTGGAGGTAACAGTATGAGTTATATTATCAATAATTACATTATAAACTTCATTTGCATTTATGTTAGGACCCGTAAATCTAACTGAAGTAATTTGTTTTCTGTATACAAAACTGTCATTAACTCCAGGGGGAAGTCCAGTTGCAGAGGCTCCAATTGCACCTCCTGAGAATTCATAAACCACAGGAGTCATAGGTTCACCAATACAAATTTCTTGATTAAATATTATCGCTGGAGCCGTTGTAGGCGACGGTGTCAAGGTATCATTTGGCTCAATTGTTATTGTACCATTAATAGAAACCTCATCACAACCTTCTCCATTAGCAGTAGTGGTGAGTGTAAAATTATAAATATTTGTACCTGTATCACCAGTAACTGGATTACCTTGAAGAGTAACAGTTGTTGGATTCAGAGGATCATCTAATACATGGACTATTCCCTGAGGTAAACCACTAGGGATAATTCCTCTAGCTCCACCGCCGATATTGTATACCATGTTAACAAAATCCCCAACACTGCCGTCACAAATTGTCTGATTGTCAATCGTTCCTGCAGCTATTTCAATTGTAGAATTAGGGTTAACAATTATTGCTCCTAATTCAATATCAGGATCACAAGTAATACCTGGAGTAGTAAGTGTATAATTGAAAGTTCCTGAAACATTATTTGTAGGCCTTCCCCTTATAACATATCTGCCTTGGCTTGTAGCAAGTGTGGGCCTATTAAATCTAATTGTGTTCGTACTGCTAGGTATGTAAATTCCAAACGAATCTCCAGCCACATTAGCAGTTATTGTTATTCTATTTGTTACATTGTCATAGGAAGCACTCACATCAGGATCACCATCAATTTGATTTGCTATTCCTAATCCAATATCATCCTCGTCACTTCCAATAGGAGCATTAAAGTTGTAAGGCACTGAGTTAACATTTATGATATATGTTTCAGTAACTACAGTAGCTCCAGTATTATTTATTTGAATTACACTTACTTGCTGTCTTGGGGTATAATTACCCGTAACACCTGTTGGTAAACCTGCGACTGAGAAAGCTACCGCATTTGCTGAACCTGAGAATTCATAAACAATATCGATAATGTCGTTTTCTAAACAAACTTCTTGACTTGGAGAAGCAACACCCGAGGTCAAAATTAATCTTTCGGCAGGTGTGACTGTGATAATTCCAGATAGGGTACTTGTGCTGGCAGCACAACCAAATGCATTACCTAGAACAGTAAAACTGTATTCAAATGTTTGCTGCTGAAGATTGCCAACTATTGGAGTTGCATCGATTGTAAATGTTTGGGCAGCTAAATCTAGATTACCATTTAACCAAGCAGGGTTTCCAGCATCAGGTGCAACGGCCGCCGCACCAACTAAATTGTATTGAATCTGATCAATAGGTGTTTCATCACAAACCGTTTGATCATCACTTCCAAAGGCAGCATTTAGTGTACCTGAGGTATTTGGATTAACTAAAATTGTTCCACTTGCAATGCTGCTACCATCTGTACATGAAGGACCTGTGGCCCTAAGATCATAAAAATATGTTCTTGGGAGACCAACTGCTGTAACTGATGGAGTCCCTGATATAACAAAAATTCCTGGGGTAGTTTCAACAGATGAGGTCATGCCCATTGTTGTTGTTCCGTTATCAACAACAACAGAGAATGCAACACCAGAATTGTTATGAGTTATTTCAATGATTCCAGCCGCATATGTTGCCTGATAATTTGGACTGCTATCAATATCGGTAGCAAGACTTATTCCTGCATCGTTGATAGTTGAGGTAACTACTGCACTGAAAGTATAAGGTATGCCACTATTTAGTTCAACACTTAAAGTACCAGTAACCCCAGCTGCTCCTCCAAAAGTAATTTCTGAAATTTGATTACGTACATTCAGGGTACCTGATACTCCACTAGGTAGATCTGTTGAGCCGGCGATAAATTCAAGTCCAAAGGCAGGGTTAGTTACGGTATATTCAATGCTTGTAATAGGTTCTTGAGCACATACTGTCTGGTTTTCAGTTAAAATATTTACAATATCAACTGTTGGAGATGGCTGAACTCTAATACTTCCATATTCCACTGTTTCAGCACATGCACTATTGATTGTAGTGATAGAGTAGGTGAATGTGTCAGGAGCTGCAGGTCCAATGTTTGGAATTCCAGAAATAGTAAGAAATCCTCCAGCAAACTGTCCATTAACACCAGCCGGTAGACCAGTGATTGGAAGAACTATATTAGGGGCATCATCAATTCTAAAAATAATTGGATTAACGGCAGACCCGTCACAAACTGTTTCGCTAATGTTACCAGAGACAAGCGTAATTGTAGTATTATTTCTCACTGAAATTGCGCTTCCAGCAAATGTGTCATTAGAACAAGTACTTGATTCGCTTGAAGTAGTTATATTATAGAAATAATCAGTTCCTGTTGTTGTAGAATTATCGGGAGCTCCAGTGAGAGTAACTCTTCTAAGTGTATTAGTACTTACTGGTACAGACAGATCAACCCCATTATTTACAGGTGGGTTAGGGACAATTATATAATATTTTCCAGCAATTAATCCTTCAAATGATAAAGTGTTTGTTCCATCATCATAAGTAGTTGACATTACAGCTGCTGGAATACTGTTTGAAAGTCCGTTACCAATATCATCAATATCATCACCACCCTGCACTCTGTAATCATAATCAAATCCATCAATTGTGATAGTGTAACGGTTAGATGTAGTAATAGTTGTTACATCAGTTAGTGTAATTTCACTCTCTTGGAAGAAATTGAAAACATTCGCATTAATACCCGGTGGTAAATTCATTGATGATTGTGATACTACGCCTGTTGCTGCTCCAAGAAGCTCAAAAGTGATATCTTCAATGTTTTCATTTTGACAAACTGTTTGACTTGGAAGCCCATTTGTTGCTATAGGCGAATCTGGATCTGTTGGGTCAATCCATCTAATATCAGCAGGACCCGGAACGACTATAGCATAATTTCTTTGTGATCCAGGACAGTCTCTGGGTATGGCTCTAATTATTGTTACACCAGAATAACCTGGTCTCCAATAAAGTGTAAGCTCTTGATCATTAGTACCAGCATCTGCTTGAAGCTCTCTTCTAAAGTTACTAATTACAACATTTGATGTAGCTCCTGTCTGTATGGCATTTAGATCATTAATGAACCATCTAACAGGGAAGTCTGGAACTCTAAGAGTAGTTTGAAGACCCGTCGCTGGTATTGGACAATCAGGAAGATCAGTCTGGGGCAAAATATTTGGTCGATCATTCTCACTCGGTCCGATGCTGAAGGTTGTACCAATCCATGTATCAGTTGCTGTTCCACTACATGATACGGGTCTAACTTCTATATCAAACGTTCCCCACCAACCAGTGGTCCAGTTAACTACTCCTGTAGATGCATTTATTAGACCTGGAGACGGAACTGAAGGATTTCCAGGTATAGGATTTGTAACTCTCCATTCAAGAGAGGCGTAATCGTTAGTTCCAGACACAGTGGCTGAGAAAAATTGAGTATCTCTTGTATTGTTTGTTATTTGACATGTAGGTAATACACTAGTATAATCTCCATCGCACAGAATTGCTCCGTAATTTGGATTGATTGCGCTCAAATCGTATGGAGCTAAAATTTCACTAGCCTGAATTCCAGGAATAACTGTTTCCGGCACAACCTCAATACTTACACTATACCAATCCGATGGGACACCGCACCCCTCTGTTCTTACACTAAGGGTTGCTGTTCCTGAGAAAAGTTGATCCCAGTTGATAGTTACTTTTTGATTGGCTGTGTCAATTTCTGGATCACCAAGAACAGCGTTATCACCAGCTGTTATTGGATTACTTCTTTGAATTGTAAAAGGAGTATCTTGAACAAGAGCAGTAACAACTATTCTTCCTGCAACAAAAGTTGCACTTACTGCAGGATTAGCATTAATGTCACCAGCTAAATCATTTCCAAGATCATTAATTGAATAGGCTACTCCAGAAGAAGAAACGGTATAACTAGTTCCATTAATGCGAACAGTATAATCAGCTCCTGCAGTAAGAGTTGCAGTTGCAGAAGTTATTCTTATTCTAGCTTGTTGGAACTGATCTTGTACTAATGCTCCCGCGCCTACTGGTTCAATATTCCATTGAAAATTATTGTAAAGCACATTGAAAGAATTATCAACAAAACAAGCATAAAAATCAGAACTTCCTGTTGGACCACCTCCATTAATATCATTTCTATCTTGACATACTGTATTATTATGCCATTTATCATTATCAGGATTATATAAAACAGCATAATCAATTGAATTGAAATCTTTCATGATAACATCTGGACGTGCAGCATCAGGGTTTACTGTAATTGTGTAATCAAGAAACTGTTCGGTACAATCACTTCCTTCAGTTCTAATAGTAAAGAAATCAGTTGGTCCAGCTGAACCAGTTATTGTAAATGAGTTTGTGTTATAAACTCTATACCAACCAGCAGGAAGACCAGTTGTAGTAACAGTTCCACCAAATAGGGCAGATGGAGTGTAAGCAACATTAAGGTCTTCAATTACAACTGTTGAAACACCAGACCACTCAAAAGTGATAGGCTGGATTGGATCACCAGGACAAATAGGCCCTTGAGAGCTTAGTGGACCACCATTTTGCTCAAGCGTTGGCAATGGAGTTACCTCTATGGCTACAGGATCAGAAATGCTTACACAACCTTCACCAGTAACAGATTTCAAAATCCTTACCGAATGAGATGGAGCATTTTCAGGATTTTGAATAAATACAGACACATTGTTTACTATTGGAGAAATAGCTACTGAGTTAGTTGTATTATCATAACTTGCTGTGATTCCTCCAGTAGCGTCAATTAGATTTGCTAATGCAGTTCCAATATCATTTGTATCGCTCGCAATATTTGTTGTTGTAAATGAGTATGTATTAGTACCAACAACGACTGTATAATTTTCTCCCACTTTTAGTGGATTTAAAATTCTTGTTAATGATAATTGCATTTGATTAGGAGCTAATACAGTAGGTGAGTTAGTGGCATTTCTAATGACAACTCTATAATAAGTAGTTTGGGTGGCAACAGTTGAAAAAGATAATGTATTTCCAACCTCGCCTGCTACTTCACTCCAATTTAGATAGTCTAATGATCTTTCCCATTGATATGAAACTGACCCACCAGCATCTGCTCCAACAAGGTTAAGATCAGTGGGTATTGTATTTTCACAAATAACTTGATTTGTCAGAATATTTCCAGTATTAACATCATTAAGAATCTCAATTATTACTTCATTAGATTCTAATTCACATGTTGTAGCACTAATATTTGAAGAAACAGTTCTTTTAAACCAGGTTGTTTCTGTTAATATTTCAGGATCATAACTATTAAGAGTTGCACCGCCAATTGGAGCATATGCACTACCAGCAGTTCTACTTTCCCATTGATAAGAAACTGGTCCAGTTGATGATGAGGCATCAATTGTACTTCCAATTAATGGAGGATTTGTTCCAAAACAATATGTTTCATTAGAGGCTGTATCAATTTCACCTGGATCTAAATCACTTACAAATAGTGTGTGAACAGTACTAAACTCCTCACAACCTGCTCCTCCACCAAGTGCTCTTACCATTCGTCTGTAATAAATAGTTTGAGATGATGTTAAAACGGGTGGATTGAATGATTGGTTAACTTCACCTGCTACATTTGTCCAACTTACAGTATCTGTTGACTCTTGCCATTGATAAGTTATAAGAGGATCTACAATACTATTAGTTACAGACAGAGATGCTGGAGGTAAAATTGGTGGTGCTGTTGGATCAAAGCATAAAAACTGATCATTTAATGGTAAAATAGTACCACCGATTAATTCTGGAGCAACCTCAACTATTAATATATTAGAGTCAGCATCACAGAATTCATTATTTAGTTCACTTGTTACAACTCTTTTGAAATAACTTGTTTGAGTTAGCGCTGGAGGTTGGAAATCAAGAGTTGTTATTCCAGTTGGATTATATGTTACATTATCAGTTGAGCTGTACCACTCATAATTCAAATCAGATGCGCCATATCTTACAGTAGCAGTTGAAACGCTTGTTAATTGAATTGGAATATTATTGTAACAAATTTGTTGAGTTCCTGAGATGGTTCCCGCATCAGTTATTTCATTCTCAATCATTGTAACAGTAGCTGTTGAAATTGTACAACCTGAAACCAAAGTAATTTCAACATTTACATTTTGTCCATCAGTGATATTGTTCACTGTAAAAGTATTACTTACAGAATTTTGTCTAGTTATTCCATCAACTTTAAATCTGTATGAGGCAGAGACGATCGATGTACCTGTAAATGTTAAGTCTTCCCCAGTACAGAAAGTATTGTTGATGCTTCCAGTTACGGTTAACGTAACCGCGGGAGGATTAGTTACTACTACAGTTACAGAACTTGTGTTATTAGTACAAGCTGCGGGGTCTGGGTTAGCTCCTGAGAGGGGTTTATCGTATATAGTTGCATCAATTGAATAAGTTACACCAGGAGCGAAAACAAATCCAAGTGCGACAGGGTCGAATGTTGGGGTATTTGTATGTGTGTCAAACCCACCATCAATTTTGAAGGTGTAAGAATTAGATGCTACACCACCGGTAATAGTAAATACAGGAGTATCACCAGTACATATTGTAAGACTGGCTTGAGCTGTACCATTTACAAGGAGATTTCCAACAGGCGGAGCATTTACACTCACAGTTACAGGAACAGTTGTAGCACTACAAGTTTTACCAAATAGTTCAGAGACATCAACTCTTCTGAATTGAGTTGTAGTAGTAATACCCAGAGGATGTTGATAATCTTCGGTATTACTTAAGATATTATTGAAAGAGGCAAATCCATCAGTAGATGCTTGCCAGTAGTAGCTAACATTTGCAGCCGGATTTACTGTAGGAGTGGTTACTCCAGTGATGATAGTTGGAGTAGCGCCACTACAAATACTTTGATTAGCAGGACTTATAGTCCCTGCTATAATGCTATTTTCAATAAGTGTTACCGTTGCAGAGACTACACAACCAGATACTAGAGTAAGTTCAGCGGTTATTGTATCCCCGTCGTTTAGTGTTGATCTGCTGGTAGAATCAGAGGGACCATTTTGAATGGTTGTGATACCATTGAGTATGAAATGATAGTTTGTAACATCAGCAGCTACAGGATTAGTAACGGTAAATACAACATTATCACCAGTACAGAAAGTTTCATTAGTTGCACCTGTTACATCAATGACAACTAGGGGAGTAGCTTCTGTTAGGATGGTTACAGAACTTGTGTTATTAGTACAAGCTGCGGGGTCTGGATTAGCTCCTGAGAGGGGTTTATCGTATATAGTTGCATCAATTGAATAAGTTACACCAGGAGCGAAAACAAATCCAAGTGCGACAGGGTCGAATGTTGGGGTATTTGTATGTGTGTCAAACCCACCATCAATTTTGAAGGTGTAAGAATTAGATGCTACACCACCGGTAATAGTAAATACAGGAGTATCACCAGTACATATTGTAAGACTGGCTTGAGCTGTACCATTTACAAGGAGATTTCCAACAGGCGGAGCATTTACACTCACAGTTACAGGAACAGTTGTAGCACTACAAGTTTTACCAAATAGTTCAGAGACATCAACTCTTCTGAATTGAGTTGTAGTAGTAATACCCAGAGGATGTTGATAATCTTCGGTATTACTTAAGATATTATTGAAAGAGGCAAATCCATCAGTAGATGCTTGCCAGTAGTAGCTAACATTTGCAGCCGGATTTACTGTAGGAGTGGTTACTCCAGTGATGATAGTTGGAGTAGCGCCACTACAAATACTTTGATTAGCAGGACTTATAGTCCCTGCTATAATGCTATTTTCAATAAGTGTTACCGTTGCAGAGACTACACAACCAGATACTAGAGTAAGTTCAGCGGTTATTGTATCCCCGTCGTTTAGTGTTGATCTGCTGGTAGAATCAGAGGGACCATTTTGAATGGTTGTGATACCATTGAGTATGAAATGATAGTTTGTAACATCAGCTGCTACAGGATTAGTAACGGTAAATACAACATTATCACCAGTACAGAAAGTTTCATTAGTTGCGCCATTTATGTTTATTGCTACTAGAGGATTTATACTGGTAGTCACGTCAATTGAACTAGTATTTGTTTCACAGGCCGTCGGGTCGGGATTAGCTCCTGATAGTGGTCTATCGTATATGGTAGCATCAACGGAGTAGGTTACACCAGGAGCGAAAACAAATCCAAGTGCGACAGGGTCGAATGTTGGAGTATTTGTATGTGTATCAAACCCACCATCAATTTTGAAGGTATATGAATTAGAGGCTACACCACCAGTAATAGTAAATAGAGGAGCATCACCAATACAAAGTGTTATACTTGCTGTATCACTACCATTTACCCTTATACTTCCATTCGGAGAGTTATTTACAACTATTGTCACTGGTACAGTAGTAGCACTGCATGTTTTTCCATTTAGGTTTGAGACATCAACTCTTCTAAATTCAGCAGTCTCTGTTAATGCCGGAGGTTGGTAATCTTCAGTGTTACTAAAAATATTATTGAAAGTTGCAAATCCGTCTGTAGAGGACTGCCAGTAATAACTTGCTGTAGCTCCAGATGAAATTGTAGGAGTTGAAATTCCTGAGATAATGGAGGGAATTTCTCCAGAGCAAATACTTTGATTTGTAGGGGAAATAGTTCCAGCTGTTAAAGCGTTTTCTAAAACAATTAAGGAAGTAGTTGACACACATCCTGACGGAGTGGTTACTTCGACCGATATTGTCATTGAAGAGGTATAGGGAAGTGGTGGAGTATACGAAACTAATGTCTGAGTCGCAGTTGTTGTAATTGTCTGAGTTAGTAATGAATTAACGCTAAATACATAGGTGGCTCCCCCAATTCCACCTGCAGTGGCAGTCAATGTGAAGCTCTCATCATTACAAATTACATTATTAAGTTTATTAGTACTCAAAGTAGCACTTGGAGCTGATTGTATATTTACAGTTACAGCTGAACTTGTTGATGAACAGGCAGTTGGATCAGGATTTCCAGTAATTAAGGATTTATTATAAACAATAACACTTACTTCATCTCCATCATTAATTAAAATGCCCTCGGCTACTGGATCAAAATTATAAGTACTTAAACCTGGATCAGCATCAGTAGTTAATTCTGGGACTCCTCTTACAAGAAATCTAAATGATTGACCGCCAGAGGCTGTAAAGTTCAATGTATTAGTTGAACAAACAGTAATATTTGTTGAAGCACCACCAATATTTGATGTCAGTCCTGGTATAGGGTTTGGAGATGTTGTTATTTTTACAGATGCAGTTGGAGCTGAGCATGGTACACCCAAAAGTGAACCAGAAACTAGCCTTCTGTAGTATCTTGTTGGGTGTGTTGAATTAAATGGAATAATATATGAGGCGTTATTTGCATTTAGTGCAATATCTGTCCAATTAATATTATCAGTGGAATGTTGCCACTGGTAATCACCATTTACACCAGGTAATCCATTAATTGTACCTGAGGATAATGTATTAAGTAATATCGTATTTGTGGATGTTTGACATACAGATTGTGAACCAGTTATGGTTCCAGCCTGAAGATCATTAATTCTTACAATCACTTCATCCTCATCATAACAATCAAGTGGTGATCCATTGTAAACCCTTACAGACACTGAAAGACCATCTAAAATAGATAATCTTGGTAGCTCAAATGTCCTGGATACATTTGAACTCTGCTCTAATATACCTCCAACATAAAAATCATATCTGGAAGCCGAAGGATCAGGATCTGCTGTGAATAAAATTGTACCAGTTTCAGTTGAACAAATAGTGTGAGATAATTTATCTGAATTCAGGACAGCAGTAGTGGGTGTGGTAGTATCAATTGTTATAGTAACTATATTACTATATATTTTACACTCCACACCATTTAAATTACTAATAAATGCTCTTCTGTAAGCAGATCCATTTCCGAGAATAGTTGGGGTGTGAGATGCACTATTTACACCAAGAATTTCTCCCCAGGCACCTCCTAGAGGCCTTATTTCCCATTCGAAGGTAGTAGAGGTACCATTAGAAGTTGGTGTTTGTAAATCAGTGATCATAACTGGATTTTCACCGTCACATAATTCTTGTAGATTTGGGCCAATTTGATTAGTTCCACTAATTTGATTAGAATAAACCGTTACTGAGGTTTCGTCAAAACAACCAGTTCTGTTAACTCCTGCATAAGCTCTTACAGTAAATGTGTCCAGATGGTTGACAGTATCAGTGGTAGTAAATGTGGTACTGGATGCCGGAAGAGATAAAATAGGGTTACCGTTGTGATAGAACAAATAACTATTCGCATCAGAGCTTAAACTAGCATCCAGTGTTAATGAGTTTGTGGTTGTACAAAATGTGTCTGAGGTCAAGCCAGTGCTAATTATAGCAGATGGAGCTGGACCGGGATTTACAGTAATTGTTACAACGTTCGATATATAAATTGAAGAGGGTACAGTGCATTCACTAGACCCATATTCTGCAGTGGCTAATCTTCTATATGCTGAAGTTGTAGTAAGAACCGGTGGGTCATAGTCCTCGGAATCTGAGCTCAGAATATCTTGCCAACCAAGACCTTCGTTTATCTGCCACTCATATTTTATTTCTCCAGTAATGGAAGCAAGATCAGATATAGGGTTAGATATTCCCTGAATAATTTGAGGATTTTCACCACCACATATAGGATCAGGTCCGGCATATGAAATAATATTATTTCCAGACATAGAATTTACCATTACTCTTATAACTGCATCATTGAAACATCCAGTACCAGTAGCAACACCAGTGTAAACTCTAACTCTAATTTCAGTATTATTTAAAAGGGTAACACTTGTTATTGAGGTATCAAGGGAATTAGAAGCACTTATTCCTTTTGATTGACCTCTAACAAAAAACTCATACCATGTAGCAGAGGCATTCGAAGTGGCGGTAAAAATTACGTCCTCACCTTCACATATAATATTACTTCCAGTTGGACTAATTGAAGATGATATACTAACTGGAGGAGAACTACCTGCAGCTCCTCCAATTGTAATCGTAACAGTATTGGAGAAATAAATAGAACTATCTGGCGTACAATCAACATTATTTAATCTCGAGGTCACTAATCTTCTAAACTCATGAACTCCATCACCAATTGAAGAATTTGGATCAAAATTTTCCTCGTCTGCATTTAATATGGTTGTCCACGTAGTTGTTAGAGCAGGAGTTCTTGTCTGCCATTGAAAGTTTAGTGTACCACCGGCTGTTGGAGTTGGATTATTTACTCTATTGATAACTACTGGATCAGATCCAGAACAATAACTTACTGTTCCCGTTCCAATTGTATTAAACCCAGTTAAAGAATTCGTGCTGAGAATGAGTGAACTATCGTTTGTGGTGGTCGTAGTATTCGAGCATCCTGTTACATTATTTAAAACAGTTACATCAATTTTAATTGGATTCGTAACAGATGGTAAAAGACTTAAATCTAACGAGTTGGTTGTAACCGCTGCTGGAGGTACAGGTAAATCATTTACATAAAATGTATAAGAAAAATTACCTACTGGATTTGCTGTAATAGTTGGTAAATTATTTTCGCAGATTGTGTTACTTACAACTCCAACTGCAGTCAGTGTAGATATTGGATTTGGATTAGTAATTATTGAGATTGGATCAGATGTAATTGTACAGCTACTGACAGAAATAGCAACTGTTATTTGTTGACCATTATTAAAAATACCATTCAGTGTCCTGACTCCACTTGGTGCTCCTTGGGTTAGTCCATCAACAAAAAACTCATAGTTAGCACCTCCAACCGCATTTGCCTCAATCGTAACAGGATCTCCTTCACATATATTTGGGGGATTTGGTAGGGTTGTCAATGTTGCAGTGTATGCTGCAACTACTGATACTGTCACTATATTTGATGTATGTGATGGAGAGGAGTTATCACTACATACTAAACCGTTATAGTTGGCAAATGCAATCCTTCTGAATTCAGTGGTTGATGTTAACTGGCCAGATGGAGGGTCATAATTTTCTACTACAGCGCCCCCTATATTAGACCAATTTGCAGTTCCTTGTGGTCTTTTTTGCCATTGGAAAGATACTGAACCGCCAATAACATTGTGTGTTGGAGTTGAGATAGATGTAATTAAAGTTGGGTCACCTTCATAACAAATTTCTTGATCAGAAGTATTGATCCTGTTATTACTGGAGATACTATTAACCCTTATTGTTTCAAAGTAATCAGTAAAGCAACCTGTACCATCAGAGTTTTCAAAAACCCTTACTTGTATTGTATCTCCATTTGAAAAAGCAGGGAAAGTGTAACTGCTAACAGATGATGGACCTTGAACCGTTGCAGTATTTAAAATAAATTCGTAACCGTTTCCTGTCGAGCCAGATGCGTCTACTATGATTCCCTCACCATCACATACTGCTCCACTTGTGACTTGGTTGGAATTTACTGTATTAGTCAGTGTTACAGTAAGAGTTGGAGCTGATCCACTGCCAACAGTTATTGTTACAACATTACTTAATACATTGTTAGTACATGAAACATTATTTAATTCATTAAATGTAACTCTTCTAAAATGATGTACTCCATCAGCTAGAATAGGTGGATTATAGTGAGGAGTAACTGTAGCTGGAAGATTTGTATATTGCCATGCTGTTGCAACAGGACTTGATGTTCTGGTCTGCCAGCGATAAGTAATATTTCCACCATTTAATCCAGATGAACTTTCGTCTTCAGTAATAATAGTTGGGTCAGCTCCTGAGCAGTAACTTGTAGTAGTTGTAGTAATTACATCTGAGCCTATAAATGCATTAACACTTAAAGTAATAGTAGCTGAGCTAGAACATCCGTTTGAATTTGTTATTTCTACACCAATGATATCATTGTGTTCTAAAGTTCTTGTAACAAGAGAGGTTAGAAGATAATTTCCAGAGACCGCACCTGAGGGAACTGGAATTCCTTCGATATAAAATTGGTATGTAGCACCCGGAGTGAAAGTAGCTTCAAATGTTGGTGTATCCCCATCACAAATTGTTGAAAGTGTAACACTTGTTGATGTTAAAGATGCGACAGGATAATCAGTAACCACAACTGAGATTCCTGGCGGAGTAAATTCACAACCACTCCCAGCAGTATCCTCTATCACAACTGATACAACTTCTCCATTATTAAGGCTGTTTGATGTAAATGTAGTAGAAGAGCTTTTTGGTTTTGCTAACGATGCACCTACATAAAATGCATAGTTTGCTCCTGCTGGACCTGAAGCAGTAAAATTAACTGAGTCGCCTGTACAAATTGATGTTGTGGAAGCAATGAGATTTCCTCCAGGGTGAATACCAACATTAACAGTATGAACGGATGACTCAAATAAAGCTGTTTGAGTACTGCATGCAGTAGAGGATTGAGTAAATGTAATAATTCTTTTATAAAAAGTTGTTTGAGTAACAGCTCCAGCAGGTGGTGTATAGCTTGGTAGTTGAGCTCCAGCTCCAGCAATGTTATACCAAGTTAAAGAACCAAAATCTCTTCTCTGCCACTGGTAGGTCGCAACAGCATTTAAAATTGTTGGTGTTGGAGTATTAGTTGGATTTATCTGAATTACATTATCTCCAAGACAGATTGTCTGCGAATCAGTAAGAGTGTGGGAGCCAGTAAAAGAATTGACTCTTATGGTAAGAGTTGCAGTCGAGGTGCAGCCTGATCCATCAGCGTTTTCTGATACAGTTACAGAAAATTCCTCACCATCTAAAAATCCATTAAATGTAATTGTTGTGTTGGATGAGAAAGCTCCAATAGGAACCCCTTTGTAATTAAATTGATATGCACTTGCACCAGTAGATGCTCCAGCATCAAATAAAATTGTATCACCCTCACAGATTAAATCATTAATTGGGTTTGATAATAGATCATTAGAAACCAGATCAGCATTAATCTCAACATCTTCTTTAGTTATAATATTTGAATAGCTGTAACAAATTTTACCCCCTAGATTAGACTCTAGTACCCTTTGAAAATCAGTATCCCCTGTAATTGTAAGGGGTGTATAATCCGGATTATTTCCAGCTAATGGGGACCATACAGGAGTAACTAGACCTGAAGGGCTTGAATACCATTTAACAGCTATTACACCTGGTGCCGTGGGAGAGCTATTGTCGCTTATTTCAGTGATCGAATCATCATTACATACAATCTGATTGCCAATAATGGTATTTGGGGTAGCGTCAAATTCATTAACTCTTAAATTAATGGATTGAGATACCGTGCATCCTGTTCCATCAGGATTAGCATATACTTCGACCCTAATTTCGTCTAAATCATCTAAATTAATTGTACTTGTGACCGTATGAGATGCTGTTGTGGAACCTGTTATTAAATTACTTATGGGATTTCCCTGGTGATAGAATCTAAAACTTGGGCTAGAGACTCCAGTTGTCGTAACGGTAAATGTTGGTATATCTCCCTCACAAATGGTTGTAGGGTTATCACCACTGGTTTTTGAGAACCCAGTTATTGTAGGTCCTGGAGTTACAGTTATGGTGACTGTATCTGATATATTTGTACAATCCGAGCCTCTAAATTGGCTTCTGAAAACTCTTCTAAATGATGTGGTCGTTGTTACAGCTGAGGGTTGAAAAGTTGAACTATTAGATCCAGCCAATGGACCACTCCAGCCAGAGCCTTCATTACTTTCCCAATAATAATTTACGGTTGCTCCAGATCCATCCAAATTTCTATCTGCAGTTGATTCGTTATCGCTTAATAATTGAGCTGGTATATTCCCAGAGCAAACTATTTGATCCCCAGAGATTTCATCTGTACCAGAGAATGAATTTATATAAACATCAACAGAGTCACTTGCGTAACAAATTGTTGCAGAAGTTGTATAATTTCTAACTATTACTTCATCTACATTATTCAAAAGAGTAGAGCTCCAAGTGTCAGAAGTTGATGATTGTTGAGAAGTAATAATTCCACCAGAATTGACAAGAAACTCATACCAAGCTCCAGAACCCGTGGCGAAAAATTCAATATTTCCTCCTGAACATGCTGTATCAGAGGGAGCATTTAGAGTGATATTTGGAATTCCACTCACATTAATTCTAAAAATTTGAGAATTTTGCGCACAATCCCCATTGTAAGTGGTGACCAGAATGTCCTCTCCCCCGGCATTAATATTAGTAAGAGTAATAGTATTTTGATTAGATACACCTTGTGAAATAAAATTTAAAAGACCATTTGGACGCCTCTGAAACTCGTAATTTGTGTATCCAGGATCTGCAATAAGTGTTAAGTTATCATCTTGACAAATTGTAATATTTCTAAAACCATCAAATGGTCCCTCGGAGGTGTCAATATTTACTTGGGGTGGATTTGAGTTAACTGTTATTGCTATTGATGAAATCGCTGCATCTGGATTATCTGGTTCAGTATAAAGAGCAGAATTTAAAAAAACCTTAAAAACTACGTCAGTTATTCCTGGATTAATTAGTTGAATTGCATTGGGGCCAGCAGTTGGCCAACGGTATTGATTTGAATTGGGACCTGTGTTAATTTCATTTCCGCCAACTAGATTAATGACATTTGTAACTGTTAACGTAAAACTATTTGATCCGGAGCCTATAGCTGTAAACTCAAGAGTGCTTGTAGCATTTAAAGTTAGCGCGGTTGACCCAGCCGCAAGACCCATTTGAATTTCAAATGCTGGAATTGTTCCTTGACAGAATTCATATGGTGGGGTATTTCCAAGTATAATTACATCATCAAACTCAATATCAGAAATCATCTGAGATAAAGCAGATGTAGTAAAAAAAAGAATAGCCGTTAAAGGCCCTAAGCTTTTGAAAATTGAACCCACAGATTTTGTTCTATCGTAAATATAACGCTTAATAAACAAAGATATTGTTTACATCAAACATATAAGAACCTTTTTTAAGTTATATTTAGAACTAAAATTATTAGTAAAATAAAATCTTTAGTTGGTTATAAACTTTTCCATGAATTACCTTAGAATATTTATTTATTTAGTAGTGTTGAATTTATTTTCTTGTACTGACAGATTTAATTTCACTCACTATAATGAAATAAAAATTGTCAAGACAACAAGGGATTCTACCTATTACAAAGATGGATTATTATTTAGTGGTTTAGTAAGAAAATATGTTGATGATAAATTATTATTATCATTTTCTTTAAATGAAGGTAAAATCGATGGTAAGTATGTTGAATATTATTCTAATGGTTACACTAAAAATATATCGAATTTTAAAAATGGACAATTAGAAGGATTTTTTTTCAGTTATTACAAAAATGAAGTATTAATGGAAGAGATAAACTATCAAAATGGTTTAATGCAAGGTAAAAGAAATTTATATTGGAAAAATGGTAATATAAAAGAAAAGAATATTTTTAAAAATGGAGCTATTATTGGCACGAGTCATTTCTATTATGCAAATGGAAGTATTAGAAAAACTATTTCATTTGATAAAAATGGTAATCGTGATGGAGATTGGATAGACTATTACCAAAATGGAAAAATTAAGCTTAAGGTTGAATACAAGTCAGGTAAAGTTTTGGATAATATTAGTAATTAAATTGAAAATTTAAATATCAGTTTTTCAAAAACAATATTTGTTTTCTTCAATTACTTTATCCGCAATACGTACTTTTAAATTTATTAGATCAGGAAGCACATTATAACGACACATCTGATGAACGCTTTTAATCAAATTCAATTGAGCATCTCCCGTTACAATATTACCAATGATTTCCTTCGCTTTTCTACTTACAGTTTCTGTAGCGTCAAACAAATACAATTTTGTCATGTCTATTTGATGCTCCATATTCATACCCTTATTGATGTTTTTGATGGTTCTGAGGATTGCCGATTCAGCAAAATAAATTTCAATCATCATATCCGACAATCCCATTAAGGTTTGTTGGTTTTTTTCAAGCTCCTGTCCATATTTTTGAAAAGCAGTACCTGCAATCATTAAGAAAACTTTTTTAAGTTTTTTTATTTTTTGAAGTTCTTCGGAAAGAAGTTGATTTGGATTTATTTTGTCGTCAGTTTTCCCACTAGCCATTTCGCTTGCTACTTTCATAACAGCATTCATTAAGTCCAATTCTCCTTTCATTGATTTTTTGACTAACATTCCTACGGAAAGCATTCTGTTGATTTCGTTAGTACCCTCATAAATTCTTCCGATTCTTGAATCTCTCCAAGCAGATTCCATCGGGGTATCCGCAGAAAAGCCCATACCTCCATAGATTTGAATACCATCATCGGCACAATTTTGAATGTCCTCAGAAGTACCTACTTTGATCATGGAGCATTCAATGGCAAACTCTTCCACACCTTTAAGCTCTGCTTTTTGATGTTCAAGACCCTCTTCATGAAGACTGTTGATTTTCAATTCAATATCGTGTGCTGCACGGTAATTGGCCGATTCGCCTACATAGCAGGATGTGGCCATTCGTGCTATTTTTTCCTTAATGGCTCCAAATTGAGCAATGGGGGTCTTGAATTGAACCCTTTCGTTGGCATATTTTACAGCATTATCAATTACCCTTCTTTGTGCATCTAGACATGCTGCTCCCAGCTTAATACGACCTACATTCAAAGCATTCATGGCAATTTTAAAACCTTGCCCTCTTTCGGCTAACATATGATCGACAGGAACCTTAGTTTCGTTAAAAAACACTTGGCGTGTAGATGAAGCATGTATACCCAACTTGTTTTCTTCATCTCCAAGCGTTATCCCATTTTCGGGGTCGTTCAGAACAATAAAGCCTGTAATGTTTTTATCGTCTTCAATTCTTGCAAATACGATGAACATATTTGCGAACCCTGCATTGGAAATCCACATTTTCTGACCTGAGATCAAATAGTGATTTCCATCTTCAGAAAGCACTGCTTTTGTTTTGCCAGAGTTGGCATCAGATCCTGCGCCTGGCTCAGTAAGGCAATAAGCACCAAACCATTCTCCACTCGCCAATTTCGGGACATACGTTTGTTTTTGTTCCTCCGTACCATAAAGAACTATGGGCATGGTACCAATACCAGTATGGGCTCCGAAAGCGGTTGAAAATGATCCTGTTGCCCCAGAAATATAGTCACAAACAAGCATGGTTGAGACA
>Ga0209603_1001229_pt1 | contig 27197 bp, 12 predicted proteins | sample COGITO_mtgs_1206_FD_184812 | JGI IMG/M metagenome (GOLD analysis project Ga0209603, IMG submission 184812) | Pelagic marine microbial communities from North Sea - COGITO_mtgs_120607 (SPAdes) (version 2) | ecosystem: Environmental > Aquatic > Marine > Epipelagic ... | reverse complement strand
CGAGCTGTCTGCGCCCTACCCCAGCCGGAGCCAGAAGGGCGACAAGGGGTCTGGGAGGGGGGGCAAGTCCACCCGCGCGGTCTGGGGCTGGACCGGCGCGCTCGACACGGACAACGGCGACTAAAGGGGGGATGGGCGTGTTGCTCGACGAGATCTGAACACGTAGTCTAGTGCGTGTGTACTCTTTCAATACACCCTTAAGACACCACCATCACCGCATCAACTCGCCGTGCTCCTTGCGCTGGTTCGTGATGGCCACCCAGTGCGTGTGTGGTCCTAAAGCGCCAAGGTGCGCACGCCCGTGAGGGCGGCGCCAAAGAAGCCCTCGGCGGTGTCCGTCGGGACGGGCGTGCCGGCCGCGAGGCTGGCGCGGTCGGCGGCGTCGGGCACGTCGTAGAGCGTGCAGCAGCCGGCGGCGCTGAGCGCGTACACGGCGGTGTGGTTGTGCTCGTAGGCGAGCGCGCAGCACGCGTCGGCCGTGAGGCCGCACGGCTCGTGGAAGGCCACGGGGTACTGGCCGCTGGGGAAGAGCTTGAGCGGGTGCGTGGCGCAGGCGTGCAGCGCGTTGGGGGCGGGCGCGTCGGGCGGCGCCATGGGCCGCGGCGGCGCGGGCGGCGGGCGGGGCGGGGGCGGCGGCGCGGGCGGCAGGTCCCTGAGCTCGCGCCACTCGACGCGCACGCCCTCGATCCAGAGCATGCGGTACTCGCCGAGCAGCGTGAAGCGCACGTAGTGCACGTGGCGCAGGGCGGCGTACTCGGCGTCCGTGGCGAGCGCCTCGAGGCAGACGTACTGGAAGGCCGTGAGGCCGTCCTTGTAGACGTCGATGCTCTGGCGGTGGTAGGGCTTGCACTGCACGGGCAGCGGGTTGTGCGCGGCGTCGAAGACCTCGAGCTCGTAATACTTGTTGGTCACGTCGCCGATGGCGCGCGCGCCCTGATGCGTGGAGCTCTCGAAGAAGAGCGAGGCGAACTCTGGGTTGGCGGGCAGCGAGAACTCGAGCCCGAAGAAGTAGTGGTCGCCGGTGGCAATCCGGTCGTCGGTCAGGTCGAGCTCGAGCCACGGGCGCTCGGTGTTGCTCTCGACGTCGCCGCAGCGCCGGCCGCCGTCGAGGCAGCGCGCGGGCGTGTCGCCCGTGCGGCACGGCAGCGGCGCGTCGGAGAGCTGCGCGGAGCACGCCGCCCACGCGGTGAGCGGCAGCAAGCCGTTGGTGCCGCTGGTGATGGCGTCGAGCGCCGCCTTGCGCGTGGCGTTGGCCACGTTGGTGAGCGCCATCACGTTGCCGAGGGCCGTGGAGGCCGTGGCCGGGTCGGTCTCGCTCTCGCCCAGGAAGTAGGTGGAGAGCGTCACGCGCGTGGGCTCGGCGTGCACGATGCGCGCGCTTTCGCTGACGGGCAGGCGCGGGCGGGGCGGCGAGGGCGTGGGCGGCGGCGGGAGCGCGCCCTCGGGCAGCAGCGGCGCGGGCGCGGGCGGCGTGAAGGAGGCGTCGAGCTGCCAGACCTGCTGCATGCGCGTTGCCAGCAGGCTGCAGCGCGCCTCGGCCGAGATCATGTACACCTGCGCAGCACGGTGGGGCGCGCGTTGGGGCGCGCGTTGGGGCGCGCGTTGGGGCGCGCGTTGGGGCGCGCGTTGGGGCGCGCGTTGGGGCGTGCACGCGGGCGCGTCTGCGAGGGGTTGGGGTTGCTCGGGGTTGCACCGAGTTGCAAAACTGGCGCTCCATGATCTTGGCGATCCCACGGCCGCGCTCGGCCGTGAGCGGATCGGGCGGGTTGGGCGGCGGCGGCGGCGAGGGCGGCGAGGGCGGCGGCGGCGGCTCCGGCGAGGGCGGCGGCGAGGGCGGCGGCGAGAGGCCGGCAAAGCGCGTGAGGTACTCCTCCGAGAGCGTCTCGCTGCGCGTGTCCGCGAGCTCGAGCGGCCGCTGCACGCAGTCCTCGCGGCCAACGTAGTGGCGCGCCGGCGTGCACGAGCCGACGCCAAAGTCGTCGGTGGGCTGCACCTCGCAGCAGTGGATGTCGGCGTTCTCCGGGAAGGCGCGCTTGAGCCGGTCGGAGCAGCGCGTCGCGAAGAGCGCCTGCATGCCCGTGCGGAAGTACGTGCCCGCCGTGTTGGTCTCGGCGCCGTTGATCATGGCCTGCACGTGCGTGGGGCCGAAGCCGTCGCGGATCATGTCCAGCTTGGCCAGCGCCTCGGCGCGCGTGAGCCCGTAGTAGGTCGAGTCGAGCGCGCCGTCGACGGTGTCGAGGTCCCCGGTGTCCGCGCTCGCGCGCGCGAGCATCTCGTCGACGTCGTACACGCCGCCGCTCGTCACCTGCAGCCGCCGGCCGTACCACGACTCGAGCGGCGGCACGCCGGCCCCGCCCACGCCGCGCTTCAGGTTGTGGCGCGCCGTGTCGACCGTGTACCGGTAGTCGCTCTTGTCCTGCGCGGCCACGATCGCGTGCTGGTACTGGGCGCCCATCTCCGCCTTGAAGGCTTCGATCACCGCCGAGTCGGCGTTGAAGTTCTCGCCGAGCGTGAGCGTGTTGGGCGCGCTGTTGCAGATCTGGCGCGCGTTCTCCGCGCACGAGCGCTCCGAGAAGGCGCGCAGGTAGAGCAGCCGGTGCCAGCCGGGCGGCACCTTTGCATCATCCGAACTCGTCAAGTAGACCCACGACCACAGGCTGCTCTCGAGGTAGGTGGGCACCTTGCTCGCGTCGCAGCCGCCCGAGGCGATGCCCAGGCCGCAGCCGGTGAACTGGCGCCGCCGCGCGGCCGACTCGCCGAGCAGGTCCCCCGGCACGCGCATGTCGTACCGGTTCGACTTGTGGTTGGAGGCGTCGCGGATCTCGTCCCCCGTGTCGCGGTTGTTGCGCCCCGAGAGCGGGTTGCCCACGGCGTTCTCGATCGAGTACTTGTACGTGGGGTTGCACAGGACGTCGCGGTACAGCGCCTGCAGGCTCGTGCCCTCGCGCAGCTCGCGGTCGAAGGCAAAGGCCTTGTTGGTGTAGTCCTCCTCGAAGCCGTCGACGCCGCCGTCGGGGTCGCGCAGCTGACGCAGCGAGCCGAAGGCGCGCAGCGGCGCGTACTCGTGCATCGGCACCTCGTGGCCGAAGGCGTCGCGCTCGCCGTAGACGAGCGGGTCGCGCGACCAGACCTGGGTGGGCACGGCGCTGCGGTCGCCCGCGGGCTCCTCGCAGTTCTCGTACCACCAGTTGTGCACGCCCGGGTGTGCCCAGCGCTCGCCCGTCTCGGCGAAGAAGGACTCCTCGTAGAGCGCCGCGGCCATCGCCATCCAGTTGCGGTCGTAGCTGCCCCTGAAGTCGTCGGCGCTGTCCCACGCGCTCTGCGCGCCGTAGGCGCCCGCGCCCGCCAGGTTCTTGTCGTTGCTCCACTCGACGAAGGCCTTGCACGAGAAGCGGAACATGCCCGTGAAGCGCGACTGCATCATGCGCGCGCTGAGCGCGTCCTGGTCCTTGTAGTGCGCCGTCGACAGGAAGGCCGTGGTCATCGAGTAGGGCGTCACCAGGTTGAGCGGGCCGTAGCCCTGGCCGTCGGCGCTGTGGTCGAAGCCGAACTGCGAGCCGGCGCTCTGCGTCGCCTGGAAATTGAGCGCGGGCCAGAACTCCTCGAGCTTCTCGCGCAGCAGCTCCATGCCCGCCGGGTCGTCTTTCACGAGGTCGTCGTACGCGCCAAAGGTCACGGGCGGCGGCGGCGGCGGCGAGGCCGTCCAGTCCCAGATGACGCGCGGCAGCTGCCACTCGACCTCTTCTAAAAAGGTCTGCAGCTTGTTGTCCTCCCCCGACGACTTGGGGCAGAAGGCCTCAAAGGCGGCGAAGATGCACGCGACGATGGCCTTGTCGAGGCTCATCGAGGTCTTCGAGGCCTCGCGCTCGGGGCAGATCTGCTGCGCGGCCGTGTTGACGCCGGCCCCCTGGATGCCGTTGAAGATCTCCTTCATCGACGACGGGATGACCTCGGACGAGTCCTGGAAGATCTCCTGGAACGTCGACTCGAGCTCGTCCACGGACTGGTGCTCGAAGAGCGCCTGGTACCTAGTGAGCGAGTCGTCCGAGGCCTCACAGATGGTGTTGACCCGCTCAAAGTAGCACTGGCGCTCGAGGCGCTTCTCCATCTGCGACGAGCACCCGAGGTGGTCCAGAACGACGTCGTCGGGCTGTGGGCACTGCTTGATCTTCTCCTTGTCGTAGACCGCCGTGTACGGCAAGCAGATCGGGGGCAGGGTGTCCACGAACGGCAACGCGGCCGATATGCCGCGCACGATGAGGACCCACGGGTTGATGTTCAGGAGGAACTGGATGTAGTAGGTGTAAAACAGGCCGATCTTGTCGAGCAGCATCACCATGATGTCGCCCATCTGGCACTTGGTGACCGGGTTGTCGGGCTCGTCGAGCCACGCCGGGCGGATCATCATCATGATCTGACAGACGCACGCCGCCGGGTTGAGGCAGATGGCCGCGAGCTGCAGCGCGCTGGCCACGTCGTCCACGAAGGCGTGCACGGTCCACACGAACGAGGTGCCCGGGTTGTCGGGGCACGGCGGGTTGCACAGCGAGCACGCCGCGGGCGCGGGGAGGCCGCCCCCGCGCGAGCGGCGCTCGAGGGCCTCGCACTTGTTCTGGCAGTCGAAGGGGTTGCTGCACGTCAGGCGCTGCAGCGTCTGGCCCTGGAACTTGGCCTCCTCCTGCAGCACGCGTGGGAAGAGCAGGCTCATCTCGGAGATGCCCACGTCGTTCACGTAGTCGTCGAGCGTCTCGACGATGACGCCGCAGAAGAGCGTCGCCCACCCAAAGGCGCGCCCAGAGCAGCCGGCCACCGCGAGCATCGTCTTGGCTCCGCCGAGGTTGTCGCAGCCCGTGTTCAGGTAGTCGAGGTGCGTGTCGGTGCACACGCCGTCGTAGAGCGTCACGTCGTACGAGTCGTCGCCCGGCTCCTCGATCAGGTAAAAGTCCGCGTCGTTGGCGTCGGGACGCCACGCGCGACTGTGCTCCCGCCCGGCCGTCTTGAGCGCAGCGATCTCCCTCTCCAGGTTCTCGTACGACTGGCTGCTGTGCCCGGCGATCGTGTAAAAGTCGACGTCCTTGGTGCACACGTAGTGCTGCCCCGAGACGGGGTGACCTGTAACAAAGAGGCGCGCTTCTTGAGTGTAGCTAAAAATATATGAGGTGTTCAAATTGCAACGCACTTCCGCAGCGGCTGTAGCAGTCGAGGTCGTTGTTGCAGCCGACCATGAAGCCCTGCCGCTGCGTGGGCGCGCCCTCCTTGTCGAGCGCCGGCGTGTACTCGCCCGTGGACGACTCGCGGTGCGGCTTCCTGCGCGGCGGGGGTCGAGGCGGGGCGGTGGGTGGGCGCGCTGTGGGCAGGGCGCACGCGTCGCGGGTCGCGGGCGCGGACCGGCACGAGATGGCGTTGCGCGGCGCGATCGGCTTGTCGATGCGGTTCTGCACCAGCACGCGGTACTGCTCCTGGTAGCTCGCGTCGGGCGCCGCCGGGCGGCCCTCGATGCGCTTGGCGCCCCACCGCTTCGAGATCTCCTGCCCCGCGTCGGTCGTGTGGAAGGCGGCGGCCATGCCCATCGTGGGCATGCCGACCGAGCAGCGCCAGCCGTCCACGATGCCGCGCGCGGTCGGGTTGGTGCACTCGGCCTTGCAGGTGTCGCAGCTCAGGTGGCACTGCTCGACGCGCGCCGTCAGGTTGGCGCGGCACTCCTCGATGTCGTTGCCCGCCTCGGGCGTGAGCCGCTGCCGCGCGAACATCGACTCGCAATATTCCCGGTCGGGCCGGTTCATGTACTCGACGTCGGTGACGCCCGAGCGCTGCGTGCGCGTGGCGTTGGGCGAGCAGTAGGCCGGCTGGCCGGTCTCGCTCACGCAGTAGGGGCCCACTGCGAGCAGCTCGCGCCGCTGCTTGGGCTCCGCCGCGAGCGGGTTGACCTCCGAGTCCCAGTCTGCGCGGGCGAGCGGTGGGGTGAGCAAGCGGGCGCGTGGGCGCGTGCGGTGGAGCGTGCGGCGGGGCGGCGGGGGGCGGCGCGCACATCCGCAGTAGTCCTCCTCGCGCGCCTGACGCGTGGCGTAGCCGCGGCACTTGACGCCGTTGAGCGCCATCCACGGGTCGGGCGCCTGCGTGCGCAACGCGTGCACTAAAGGGTTGCACGCGGAACCAAGAAGCTAATTTTGAGCGCGCCTCGTTCTCGGGAAGGCCGCACACGACGGTGTCGCTGCGGTCGCGCACGAAGCAGTCGCTGATCTCGTCGAGGATCTCGGCCTCGCGCGCCTCGTTGAGCGCGAGCTGCTCCTCGTAGTAGATGAGCCGCTCCTTGGGGCCGAGGATGCCGGGCGGCGACGGTGGCGGCTTGTCGTACAGCGTGAACGCGCCCGTCGCCGGGTCGGGGTCGCCGAGCGGGATGCGCCGCATCACCTCCTTCCACTCGGTGGACGCCGCCGAGTAGGTGCTCACGTTGGCGCGCACGGCCTTGAGCTCGTTCAGCGTCTCCTGCCCCGTGCGGTCGAGCTCGTAGTTGCGTAGCAGCACCTTGCCGTTGTGGCAGTTGGTGCTCGCGAGCTTGACGTCGGGCGCCGGCCCCGTGGCCACCGTGTAGTTGACGTCGATGACAAAGTCGTCGGAGAGGAGCCGCCCGGCGGCCATCATCGCGTCGAACGCGAGGCGCTCGTTCTCGTGCGCCAGGACGAGCACGAGGCACTTGGGCTCAAAGTCGAAGCCCTCGACCACCTCGCGCGCGACGATGCTGCGGCTGCACTTTTCGTTGAGGTTGAGCAGCGTCATGGCCTCGCCCGGCACGGGCAGCGCGCAGTCGGGCTTGTTGCCGTCCACCTGCGCATCACTAAGGAGCGTGGTCAATTTTGTAAAGCGTGTGCGTGCATGTGTGTGTGTGTGTAAGGTGCAGTGTGTAGTTTGAGTTGCGTGGCTTTCCTCAAACGAGACCTGCGAGCGCGACACGTTGGTGTCAAAGTTCTCGAGGCCCGAGTCGAAGAGCAGCGGGCACGACTTGGCGCTGAAGTGGATGGCCTCGATGAACGGTTCGTCGAAGAACTCGTAGAAGCCGGAGCGGTTGACGCGCACCGACTCGGGGATCCACGCGGTGCCCTCCTCGCCGCGGACCTCGTCGAGCAGCGGCACGAGGTCGAGGAAGCGCAGGCGCGACGCGGGCTCGCCGCCGAGCGGCGGCATGCCCGGCAGCGGCGGCGGCCGGCCGGGCGGCGGCGGCGGAAAGGGCGGCGAGGGCGGCGGCCGCGGCGGCGGCGGGTCGGGCGGCGGCAGCGGCGGCGGCGGCGGCGGGAGCGGCGGCGCCGAGGGCGAGGGCGGCGGCGGTTGGCCCGGCGGCGGGCCGGGCGGGTTGGGCGGCGGCGCGGGCGGCATGGGCAGCGAGGGCGGCACGGGCGGCGTGGGCGGCGGCGAGGGCTGCGCGGGCGACATGGCGTAGAAGGCGTGCAGCGTGCAGATGCCCACGGCCTTGTACATGGGCATGGGTGGGTTGGGCGGCGGCGCGCCCGGCGACTGCACGGGCGGGATGGACGGCGGCTCAAAGGGCGAGGGCGGCGGCTTGGGCGGCGAGGGCGGCGGCTGCGGCGCGATCATCGTCTCGTAGTGCGGCCCGCAGTAGCAGAAGCTGTGCTCGTCCACGTCCTCCTTCGGGTGGACCGCCGTGAAGCCGGCGTGGTGCACCTTGAAGCTCTCGAAGCCGAAGCGGCCGACGCTGTGGCAGCGCTGCGCGCACGAGCCGGGCGAGAGCGCGGGCGCGTGCACGAAGAGGTCCTGCTTGCCGTCCCGGTCAAAGTCGGCGACGAAGATCTGGTGGATGTTCGGCAGCGGCACGTCGGGTCGCGCGTCGGCCGGGAAGCGCGAGTACGCATTGGGGTCGTCGGCGAGCCGCCGGCCGCCCCCAGCGGGCGTGTAGTCGTCGCCGACGCACGTGCCGGTGCACCCATCGCCCAGGAGTTCAAACTCCTCGCAGAGGTGCTCGCAGCACGAATCAAACGTCCAGTCGCTCAGGCTCGGGTTGCCGCTGCCGTCGGCGGCATACTGCCCAAGCCTGTCCCACTTGCTGTCGCCGGGCTTCCAATACCGCACGCCGCAGTCGGTGCAGTCGTAGCCGGTCTGGCAAGCGAGCGCGTCGTTGTTGTTGCTGCCCATCGTTTCCGCAGGATTGTAGTCGTTGCACTGCCCGTCGTACCCGTTGCCGGGGTCGGCGTGGGTGTAGCACTGCGAGGCCCCGTTGGACGTCGCCGTCGGGTCGTCGTAGCACAAGAAGTAGTCGTCCTTGTTCAGGTTCGCCGGCAGGCAGCTCAGGTCGACGCTCGACGTCGGAGGCGGCGGCGGCGGCGGCGGCGGCGGGGGGACATTTGAGGTGTAGACGCTGTTGGTGCACGCGCCGATGCAAGTGTCGCCCAGCACTCCGTGATTTGTGCACAGCTCGGCGCAGCAATTCCAACCGCCAAGCCCGCTGAGGCCGGTGTCTTGACGGCCGAATTGGGTGAGCAGGTCGTAACGGAACTGGTTTTCATTCCAGGCCCGCACGCCGCAATCGGTGCAGTCGTAGCCCTCGTTGCAGCTCGGATTGCCGTCGGCACCGCCGGAAGCGGAAGAGCCCAGATCGCTGCACCGGGCGTCCTGGATCTCGCACTGCGCGTACCCATTGGCGTTCTGCGCCGCGTCGTCGTAGCACATGAAGTAGCTGTCCGCGTTGGAGCCCGCCGGCAGGCAGCTCAGGTCGATGAGAGACACGGAGGGCGGCGGCGGCGGCGGCGAGTTGATCACCGTAGTTGGGGGCGGCGGCGGCGGCGGCGGCGGCGGCGGCGGCGGGCTGGCCACGGGCGGCGGCGGCGGCGGCGGCGGCGGCGGCGGCCCGGTGGGGGGGAAGTTTGAGGCAATCGCGCTTTTGTGCAGCTCCGAGGCCTTGACCGTCTCGGGCACGATGCCGTCGTAGTCGCCCGTGTCGAGCGCGTTGCGCGTGCCGCGGTACACCTTGAGGTGGTCGTGCGCGCTCGCCGTGATGATCTCCGGGAAGGCGTTGTCGTCAAGGAAGGCGATCTTGATGTCCGTCGTCTCCTCGTCGGCGCCGCCAAAGGTGTGCTCTTGCCGGTCGAGCTTCTGGCGAGGGCAGCTGCGCTCGTAGAGCTTCGCGTAGTAGTCGTTGGCCGTGTGGTCCGCCGAGGGCTTGATCGCGCCCTTTGCGGCCCCGCTCGCCTTGTGCGTTTTGCACCCAAAAGCGAACTGGAAGGTATCGCGCCGGGACGGGAGGATGTTGTTGGCGTACAGCGTGCGGTACATGAAGCAACCGACCATGTTGCAGTTGTCGGTGGTCATCACGTCGGTCGAGATCATGATGTAGTTGCAGCCAGCCGTCGCGTCGCACAGATCCCTGCACTCCTCGTACGTCGTGGCGGAGTTGCCCACCGCGCCCGGAAGCGGCTCCAGCAGCGCGCTCCTCGGCGCGGGCGTCGCGGTGGTGCCCGGGCTGATGGTGCGGATGGCCCACTCGGTGGTGTCCGAGAACTCGTACGCGGCCGTCCCGTCGGTCTGGCCGCACCCGGGTTCCTGGCAACCGGCGCAGGTTTTGGGAGCGACGCAGTCCCACCAGAACGCGCCCGTCTTGGCTTGCCGTTTGAGGAAGCTGGGAAGCTGCTCGTCCGTGAGGCTCGTCATGCTTTCCGTGCTGTAGGGCGTGCCCAGCTTTGCGAGCAACGTGTCCACCGCACCCACGTGATCTCCCGAGTGGTAGCACAGGTACCCGTTTTCGCTGTACTTGACCGCGATCATCATGTTGGCCTGCGGGGGTACCGTGTTGTAGACGTTGGGGCAGATGCTGCTGCAATAGGAGCCACTTCGCATTCCAGAGAAGCACGCCTCTTCGTAAGTCCCACCGATCCATAGGCGCGTGCGGTGGTTCCGTCCTGTGGCATAGCAATTCGCCGTGTTGGAGCTCGTCCAGCACCGCGGCACTGCGTCGTTTGTTGCAGTGGAGCCTGTGATCTGTCTTGTCTCGAACCGGTCGATGTGCGTGCCCATGAGCACATCGAGCGAGCTGTCCAAGCCCCAGTGCAGGTTTTCCGTCGTCGTTACAAGGCCCTCCTCGTCAGCGATCATCTGCAAGTTGGTGCTGGGCGCCCCAGTCTGGCTGGCGTACATCTCCTCGCCCGTCCAGCAGTCTTCGTACGGGTTGGTACCGGAGGACATGACGATGTCGTCGGTGAGCGACGCCAGGCTCCGGCCAAAGATGAGGTCCAACGGGTCCGCACCCGGGACGGGGACGGGCGCCTGCCGTTCTCGCTCCTCCGCCTCCCGCTTCTCGCGCGTCATCCGCTCGACCGCCTCCTCGAAGGTCTCGCCCGTGTGACCCACCCACGTTTGACCCGCCCACGTGATCGTCGTCTGGTTGCTCAAGGCCTCGTCGAGACGCCGGAGTTCAGAGAGCGCATTCGTGCTTGCGCCTGGGGGGTTGTAGCACGACTCGGTGACGGCAAACGAGACCTGCGTGTGCTGGTAAAGATGGACCGCGCGACCTTCAATGTAGAAGCGGTCCTGTAAGGGGTGCGCATCGTAAAAGCCGCACGTGGTGCTGCACTTGGCCTCGTGTGAGGCCGCGCACAGCCCGGCCAACGCCATGCCGTGCGCAATGTAGGCGCACATTTTGAATGACGACTGCTCGCCAAGCCCGTAACCGTAGGGCTTCCTCCTGTAGTGGTCGCCGCGACCATCGCTCGCGGGCGAGTCGGGGCTCGCCTTGAACCACTCGTTCATGTTGCCGTAGGGCGCGGTGGTCACGAATTGGTGGTGGTCGTTGTTCTCCATGGCCCAAGCCTGGTCCGCCTCGGGGAGGGGCTTGCCGTCGGAGCCGCCCTTCGAGTTGGGGCACATGGGCTGAAACTCGTCCGACCCGCCGTAATCCTTGCCGTCGTTGGAGCCACCAGCGCCCCACTCGGCGTTTCCCCAGTCGTCCTTCCACTCGCTGTAAACCTCAAACGCTTCCCTGTGGGGCGCGTGGGCGACGTGGTTGTCCATTTGACTGGAGTCGTCTCCGTTGATCTCGGAATTGACATCGATCCCGTGAGGTGCCGTGCCGTGAAGCGTCCTGTGACACTCGACCGCGGTTAGCACCTTCTGCGTCTTCCAAGGGCTGCCCTCCGCTGTGGACCTGCGGTAGACTTCGCAGTCCTTGTTTTGGCCGCTTGTGCAGATCCCGGTGATGACGTAATGTCTCGGACAAGCGAGCATCCTTTCGTCGCTGTTGGTCCAGAGGACCTTCATCCGCTTGTTGGTATCGTACCGGAACACCGCGCCGCAATCGATCCAGTTGTTGGCTAGGATGTTTTTCCAGGTCGCGTCGCGTGCCCACGGCCGGCAATCCTTGTTCGCCCCGCTTGCGCAAAAGGCGATGATGCCCAGCCTCGCTGGGACCAACGACTCGCCGAAATCTCTGCTGCCGCTTTTGGGACAGCGTATCCATTGGCCCCATTCGCTCCCCGAGAAGCGGAAGTATTTTCTTCCTGTGGTGCCGGCCACCGCGTGGTTGTCGGAGATGCTGTTGGTCCAGACGTAGGAGTCAAAGACGGGCGGGTACGGCCCGGGCGGCGGCGGCGACGGCGGTTCCGGGCTCGGCGGCGGCGGCGGCGGTGGCGGCTTGGGTCTCGGTGACGGGCAGGGCGGCGGCGGCGGCGGCGGCGCGCCCGGCGGCTTGGGCGGCGGCGAGGGCGACGAGAGCCCCAGGACGGCGATGATCTGGTTGTACTTGTACTGGTCCGAGTCGAGCTGGAAGCGGTGACACCGGTTGGGTCCGAACTGGTTGGCAAAGCAGATGAGGTTGACGCCGTCGTCGATGCGCGCGGCGGCGACGGCGACGCTCTCCTCGTTGTGCGCCCCGTCGAGCGCGATGCTGCGCTCCGTGAAGCCCGGGAAGGCGAGGTACGCCAGGGTGTTGGGCGACTCGCGACCCGTGCCGATGGCGAGCGCCTGGTGCGTCATGTCGTAGTCGGCCCAGAAGCGCACCGACGAGAGCGTGCGGTGCTTCGTGTTGGCGAGCGGCGTGAACTGGACCGAGAAGTCCATCGTGCTGAGCCGCCGGCCGCTCGCGCCGGCAGCCGCCTGCGCGTTGAGCGGGCTGACGAAGACGTAGTCGTCCGTGTCGAGCGTGCCCACGAAGACGGCGCGCTGCGCCGAGGTGCAGCCAAAGTCGCCGCCGCGGCAGATGGTGCCGTAGCCGTCGAGCGTGCCGAGGAAGTTGACCGTCGAGACGGTGGCCACGCCCGCGCCGATGACGACGCCCATCGGGTGGAAGCCCACGCCGCCCGTCGCCGCGAGCAGCGGGTTGGTCGGGTCGTACTTGGTGAGAAAGATCTCGACCGAGCCGTCCTCGTAGACGGCCACGATGTCGTCGGGCGCGATGCCATCGACGTCGCCCGCGTACACTTGGGCAAAGTCCTTGCGCCCAATCAAAATGCCGTGCTTGTAGTCGAAGCCCTTGCCCGTGGGCTGGAGGACGTGCGACTCCATGTCGGGGTCGTCTTTAAAGAGCGCACCATCGACCTTGGGGCTCGTTGCCACGGTGCGCAGCCAGCAGCCCGTGGTGGCCGGGGTGGACGTCCCCGACTTGCTCCACTGGATGGAGTTGCACTGGGGCGTGGCCAAGCACAGGGCCTTGCACTCGTCCACCGTCCTCCACGCGTGGTTGCCGTCCGGCGGCGGCAGGTTGGCGAGGGCGCCGGCGCTTTGATAATAGTTGGCCTTTTCGTCGTACTTGACCCACTCCCGGTTCAGGTAGAGCCGGTTGCCAATGATGATGTCCGGGAAGTCGTCATCGTCAAAGTTTCCCACCGCGGCCACGCGCGACGTGTGCACCGCCGTGCCCACGATGGCCGACGTGCCAAAGCTCTCGGCGACCGAGGCGGTCTGCATGTCGTTCGTCTGGTACCACAGCCGGCTCGCCTCCGCGTGCCCGCGGCTGAGCACGCAGCACGCGTGGTCGCCGGCGTGCGTCTCCATCCAGCAGTAGGTGCGATCGGCGACGGTGAAGTCTGGCGTGTTGCCCCCCTCGAAGAAGCGGCACGAGCTCGCATCCGGTTGCGCCGGATCGGCCGTGAAGTCGAAGCCCCCGCAGCCCTCAAACGCCCCGCACGCGGCGCGGCACTCGGCCTCGGTGCGCAGCGACACGCCCGCGTCGCCCAGGTGGCCATTGCCCCCGCCCGCGCCGGTCCGGCAGAGCGCCGGCTCCGCGCCGCAGTACGCGTGGTGCGTGTTGCCATCGGTGGGGTCGTAGCCGTTTTGCACCAGGTCGTCGGGCGGTGCCGTCATCAGCAGGTAGTCGCCGCACCCGCTGCCGTTGAGGATCAGGTCGGTGCGGAAGCTCATGATCTCGGCGATGCACGCGTCGGGCACGTCAAAGTGCGCACCGTGGTGCTGGTCGATGCTGGCCTCGGGCGCCTCGGGCCACTCCCAGTGGCCGTCGTCGTCGGCCTCCGAGTCGAGGTGCAGCGCGCGCCGCGCGTACCCGCGCGCCTTGCTGAGGATGGAGCCGGGGTGCACGTAGTCGCCCGCGCTCGCCTCGGTGCGCAGCTTGGCGCCGCAGATGCAGTCCGCGGTCACGGTCTGGTACTCGACCGGGAAACCCGCGGCGTCGTGCCAGTTGGCGCACTCGGGCACGTTGGGAACGCACGTGTCATCGTTTCCCTCGCGCTTGTGCGCCTCGCGACACAGCGCCTCGCAGCCGGTGGACGTGTGGAAGTAGCTCGACCAGTGCATCGGGCAGTCGGAATCCGGGGCCAGCCCGGCATTGTCGGGGTAGGCGCAATACTCGTTGTTCTCGGGGTTGCGATTGCCCACCTTGCCCTTGCCGCCGTGAATGCGGAACGACGTTTCCGAGCGGCAACACTCGTAGTCGGGCACGTCGGGCGCGAAGCAGTCCGGAAAGTCCGGCCCGCTCGGCTGCACGAGCTCGTCCTGGATCTCCTGGAAGTCGGTGAGGTTGCGCGGCGGGCACGCCTCGGGCTGCGAGCCGTACGGGCACAAAAACTCCCAGTAGTGCGGCTGTTGCCCGCCACTGCCCGTCTGCGCCGGCATCCTGAGCGGCACGCGGAACGAGCCCTCGCCGCCGTCGGTGCACACGTACTTGAGCACGTCCGCCGCGGTCCCGGAGTACCAGCCCGAGAGGTCGAGGTTGGCCTTGTCGGGCACGACGCACTCGCTGCCGGTGGTGATGATGTTCGGGTTGATGTAGATGGTCTTGTTGTGGTACTTTTCGTTGTTGTGGGCGTGCGTGCCGGGCCCCTTGTTTGTCGAGAGGTCCTCGCCGATCCTTTTCGATGCCAGGCGCGCGCACTGCGCGGCCTGCGTGCCGCGGCCGCACGCGGGCTGCACGCCGTTGGGCGTGGCGGGCATCCGGTCGCCGATCGCTCGTGCCGTTGCCACCACGTCCGAAAAGTCCAGGCAGTTGGCGTTGGCCGACACGGCCGTGCCCGCCTCGCACGAGTCGTCGCGCGCAACCGTGATGCGCGCCATGCGCTTGGGCATGCGCCAGCCGCAGTCGGTGACGTCGGTATTGGGCTGGCACGGGTTCTGGCCCGGCGGGTAGAAGGAGTGCGCCAAGCCGTCCTCGCAGATGCCGTTGACCCTGCCGCACGAGTCGTCGGGGACGTCGGGGCCGGCCTCGTCGGCGAGGAAGGCGAAGCGGCGCCGGCCGCACGCCTTGTGCGTGCCGTAGTAGCACTGGGCGACCGTCGGGGTGGGATCGCCGGGGCCGCCGTCGTCGCACACGTTGTCGCCGCCCGGTGCGATCAGGGTGCCGGTGCTGCGGCTGGTGCAGCTGGTGTGGTCGAGGGATTCCCAATCCGAGTAGCCAAAGACCACCAGGTTCTCGTGCACGCCGCACGCCCCCAGATGCGTGCCCAGGTCGCACAGCGTCTGCTCCTCGCCTTCCACAGAGTACACTGACGCGGTGCCGTCGAGGCAGCGCGAGCCGTCCTCCGCGTACGCCTCGAAATCCCCTTCGGTGAAGTAGAGGATGCCATTGACGAGCTCGCGCTTGCTCGCGCCGCGGCCGTTGGCTAACGGGGCCGTGTTGTCCGTATCCCTCCACGGGCAGTCGTTGTTGTTCTGCTCCATGGGGTCGTAGGCGTCCTTGGGCATGAGGCTCTGCCGGAAGCCGCCGTTCCAGAGCACCTGGCGCGACTTGACGCCGCCGCAGCGGTCCTCCGTGCTGTACAGGTCGCGGTGCACCACAAAGGGCGGCCAGTTGTTCTCGGCGTCCCACCGCCAGCACTTGAGGTCCACCTTTTGGAAGCTCGATGTGCCCCCGGTGGTGAACCCGAGCGCCTGCGAAAGCGTGCTCATGTCGCTGCCGCCGCTCTTGACCGCCTTGCGCCCGTCGGTCGTGGCGATGGCCGACAGCTCGCAGCGCAGCGCGCCCGGCGGCGGCGCGGGCGGCGGTGGCGCCGCGGGCGGCATGGGCGGCGGCGGCGAGGGCGGCGGGTACGCCACGTCGTTGTTTGCGAGCGCGGCGAGGAGCACGCCCGGCGTGACGATGTTGCTCGCGTCGCGCCTGGGTCGGCAGCTGTACTCCTCGTCGTCCAGGTCGAACTCGGACCACCACAGGCACACCTTGGAGGTGCCGGCGTTGCACGGGCCCTCCTCCGACGAGTGCACCAACGCGCCGGCGATGTCGTCGTCGATCCACGCGTCAACGTGGCCCAGTCGCAGCGCAAAGCGCGCGTAGTCGTAGAAGGCGCGCCAGATCTGCGCGTCGACCGTCGAGCGCGCGCCCAGGAAGAGCCCGCAGTCGCCCCGGCGCTCGGCGACCGCGAAGTCGTTCTCGTGCGCCTCGTCGATGATCCACACGCCGTGCGGCGCCAGGAGCTGGTGCCGCTGCACGATCTCGTCGCACTGGTCGAGCGTGACCCCGTGGCTCATGTGCAGCGCGTGCAGCATGCGCCCGCGGGCGATGGCCGTGCCGAAGCGCGAGAAGCCCTTGTTGTCCTGCGCGTGCCCCGGGTAGCCAAAGTCCTCGCCGTCGAGGCCGAGCCCGCCAATCAGGTTTTGCTCGTTGCTCTCGACGACCTCGTGCCGCGTGATGCGGCGCGTGCACTCGTACGGGCACGCGCTGCTGCGGTAGGTGCCCTGGTCGATGAGCGTGCGCGCCGTCGTGAGGATGGCCGTCTGCGAGAAGCCCGAGTGGAAGGAGGCGCGGAAGCCGGTCTCGCCGCTGCCGCCGTCGGCGCACGCGGGGCCGAAGCCGCAGTACAGGTGGAAGAGCGCGTTTGAGCCCTCGTCGGAGCCCTCGGGTCGGCTGTTGTAGCTCGCGGGCGACCAGGTGCGCAGGCCGACGACGCCGTCGGGCGGCGGTGCTGGAGGCATTGGCGGCAGCGGCGGCACGTTGGGCGGCGGCGGCCGCGGCGGCGCGGGCGGCGAGGGCGGCGGCGGCTTCGCGTGCTCGAGGTTGTGCAGCCCAAAGGTCTCGACCTGCCGGGAGCGCGCGCGCACGATCGTGTGGGTTGCGGGGAGGGGTTTGAGCAAATGCGCCTCACCATCGAGTGCGCGAGCGCGCAGTCGGAGCGGTTGTCGCACGCGGCGCGGCACTGCGTGTCGATGGGCTGCAGGCTGTCGCTCGCGTCGCGCGTGAGGAAGATGGAGCCGTCCTGCAGCACGGCGCCCGCCTGCACCGGCATGCCCTGGCACACGGCGCTCGCGCCCTGCAGGCCCTTGCGGTACACGACGGAGCGCTCCGAGCCGCCGCTCACGCCGACGCACAGCTTGATGCGGTAGGCGCGCTTGCGCGTGTTCGCCGGCACGTGCTCGATGTGCGCGTCGTTGCCGGGCGCCAGCCAGTTCTCGGTCGAGCACACGCAGCGCCGGTCGGCGATGGCCAGCGCCTCGTCGAAGATCATCGTCCGCGCGTGCATGCGGTCGGCGCCGTGCACGCTGCCGGAGCACTCGCGCAGGCACGCGTTCAGGTCGGCCACGACCCCCGTGCGGTCAAAGTACGTGCCCGCGCTCGCGGTGAGCGAGGCCTCGACGACGTGGTACGACGGCTCGAGCGCGAGCTTGTAGAAGACGGTGGACTGCTCGGCGGGCACGAAGAGCGAGTCCCACGGGTCGCGGTGCACCGCGTAGAGGTTGACAAACTGGCGGTACCGCAGGCCGAGGTCGTGCACGCCGCTGCCCACGTAGTTGTTGACGAGGCTCGCCGTCTTGAGGAAGGTGGCCATCGCCAGGTCGTTGGGCGCCTCGTGCGAGGGCGTCGCGGCCGCGGCGGCGCTCGTGTTCGACAGGTCGCCGTAGGCGTAGCAGACGCACGTCGACGGGGTGGTGTCCGTGTTGGAGCCCTCCCAGAGCCCCTGGCGCAGGTCCACCTCGACCATCTCGACGTCGTCGTCGTGGTGGCGCAGGCAGTGCGAGGCGCACACGTCGCGCCAGAAGACGATGGCCGGCAGGCCGCCCACCGAGTTGGGCATGCGCTCGTACCCCGTGATGCCCGTGTTCGGCCACCAGTGCGGCTTGTGCCCCATGTAGGCGTCGAGCGCGTGCGTGCTCAGCACGAGCGCCGCGACGCGCGCGGGGTCCTGCTTGTGCCCGGCCATCAGGTGCGCCGTCTGCGCGCGGTGCGCGGGCGAGTCGACGTACCGCAGCACGCTGTCGCCCTGGCCGTTGATCCACAGGTGCCCCGGCCCGATGATGGCGCGGCCGCGCGTGAGCAGCGCGTGCGCCTGGTACAGGACCGCCGAGGGCACGACGGTCGTGGCGCGCGCGCGCAGCGACAGCGTGCTCCAGCCGGCCTGCGCCGTGCCCTCGTTGGCGTTCGACTGCTCCGTGAAGCAGCTACAGGTGCAGAAGTCAAACTGCAGCCGCGGCGGCGGCGGCGGGAAGGGCGGCGGCGGCGGCGGCGAGGGGCGTGGGCTGCGGGGCGGCGGCGGCGGAAACGGTTGCTGCGCATCGCGCAGCGTGGCCGCCGCAACCCCATCCGGGGTCTGCACAAACGGCAACGGCGGCGGTGGCGGCGGCGGCGGGATGACGGCGTAGATGTCGGCGGCCATGGTGGTCGCCTGATCGACGTAGCTGCCGGAGAGCCGGCGCCGCGCGTACTCGGTGTAGGGGCTGTAGTAGGCGATGGGCCGCGCCGGGCCGCAGCGCGTGCTCTGCGCAACAGAAATCAGCAAACGAGTAAGCGCTGGAGAATTGTCAACGTCGATGATTGGAAGCCGGGTGGTGAGTATCATTGTGTGCGTCACCTACAGTAAGATGTGCGTGTTGCGTTCTTCTACCTGCCTAATTATGCAATCGCACCTGCGTGCCGTAGCCGCACTTGTTCGAGGCCGCGCCGGGCCCGCCGTCGTGGCACAGCTTGTCCGAGGTGAGGGCGGCGTCGGGGTCGCGCTGCTCGTCGGTGTGGTGCGCGTTGCCGGACGTGTCGACCCAGCACGAGTCGCGGCACGAGCCGCTCGGGTCGTTGCCCTCGCGCACGCAGTGCGTGTCGGTGGTCTCGTCGCGCGTGCGCGGGTTGCACAGGTGCGAGGAGGTGCCGTAGTTGCACGCGAAATCGGAGCGCGTGCCAGTGGCGCGTTCGATGCGCCCCCAGCGCGTCGACGTCGCGCCGTGGCCGCCGTCGGAGCACTTGGCGACGCTGTTCGTTGGTACGCTACTTGCTGGCGCGCAGAGGCCCTTGTTGCGCTTGTCCGCGATCTGGGTCTCGGTGCCCGAGCAGTCGAGCAGCCAGGCGCCCGCGTTGCTGGGGTCCGGGTACAGGTACGACGTGCAGTTGGTGTTGCCACCGTTGAAGGCCCCGGGGGGCGGCGCCGCCGGCGACGGCGACCGCGGCATCGGCGGCGGTGGCGCGGGCGAGGTGTGGTTGCTCACGCCCAGGAAGGAGCCGGCGCCGATCTCCTGCGACTCGCGCACGCCCGAGGACGCGCAGTCGGTCATGTCGGTGCCCAGGCCGCAGACGCTCGTGACGCCGCCCGAGTAGGTGTCGGTGATGAAGGCGCTGCCGTAGCCGCCGTCCTCGCACACGCCGTTGCGCGCGGTCGCGCACGAGTCGTCGGCGGCGATGACGCGCGTGTTGGTGCGGAAGCCGCACGCGGCGCACTGCGCGCCGAACTCGCACAGCGTTGGCAAAAACGAGCCCTTGCCGCCGTCGTGGCACCGCGCGTCGTCGCGCGACGTCTCGGGCAGGGCGCACGCGTTGCCGCACTCGGTGAAGGGCGCGCGCGGCGGCTGCGGCGGCGAGGGCGCCGAGTAGGGCGGCGGCCGCGCGGGCGGCGGCGGCGCGTGCTCCGCGCCCGTGACCGTGAAGGCGCGCAGCGCGGTCAGGTGCTCCGACGCGCAGTTGCGCGCGCAGAAGGCCTCTCCGTCGTCCTCGGCCGGGCAGTTGAAGTTGCGGTGGCTCTGGCGCAGCGCGAGGTCGAGCGTGCGCGCGTTGACCAGCCGCTTGACGAGCGCGTTCACCTGGCCGTAGTCGGCGTTCCACGTGAGCTCCGCTCCGCCGGGCATCGTGTCGCCCTCCCGGAGGCTCGGCAGCGCGTGGAACTGCTCGGCGTACTGCACGGGCGGCGGCGGCGCGAGCAGGCTGCCCCACGGCGCGCTGCCATCGGTGAACTTGACGTCGGCCGGCGGCGCGTTGGCGCACGCGCACACGGGCAGGTCGGCGAGCACGCAGCGCTTCGGGTTGGCGTTGGCAAACTCCTCCTCCATCTCGGGCAGGATCGAGTGGAAGAGGCCGCCGTTGCGCCCGCCGTAGGAGCAGCCGCGGAAGCAGCCGACCTCGGCCGCGATGCCCTCGCAGGGCGCGAAGGAGATGCGCAGCACGTCGGGCTTGCCAAACTTGCGCGCGTGCTCGCGCACGGCCGCGCGGCACGTGGCGTACGAGACGGGCTGGCAGTCGGCGTCCGAGTCGGCCTCCTCGTCGCGCTCGCGCTCGTAGTAGGGCGGCAGCGGCGGCGGCGGCGGCGGCGGCAGCGGCGGCGGCGGGCGCGACGGGCTCGAGTCGAAGGGCTCGAGCGGCGGCGGCGGCGGCGAGGGCGGCCGCGGCGGCGAGGGCGGAACCAGGGCGCAACTTTTGTCGTACATGGACTGCAGCTCGTCGTGCATGATGGGCGGGCACTCGCGCTTCAGAAAGTCGATGCAGTTGTCGTTCGCGCAGCCCTCGCTCGGGCAGCTGAGGAAGCCGTCGTCGTTTCCGCCCGCGTGGCTCTCGCCCTCGCACGAGTGCCAGCAGATGCGCTCGCAAAAGGGCGAGACCATGCCCGCGCCCGTGATCGACTGGAAGGAGCTGAGCGTCTCGGCGACGCCGCGGCAGATCTCGCGGTGCGCCTCGCCCTCGAGCCCGCCCTTGCAGATGGCCACCACGCGCGGGCGCACCTCGCGGCGCACGTAGATCTCGAAGGCGGCGCGCTTGAGCGACGGCGGCGGCGGCGGCGCGCGCACCGGGTCGTAAAAGTGCACGGTGGTGTCGCCGGGCGGCGGCGGCGGCGCCTGTGTGGTATATTGGGATCTTCGGAAGTAGAGTGCGACTCGGTTCGAGTATAACTATGTGTTCAATGTGTTTTCTTACCGCTGCCGCGGCCACGGTGAGCAGCCCGCTCGCCTGCTTCGAGTCGCACGGGCGCAGGTGCGCGTACATGCGCGCGCGCGGGCCGAGGCCCGACGAGATCAGGATGCACCGGTCCTCGCCCTGGCGGTACACCAGCTGCGACGCGTCCTCCGTCGGCCAGTGCATCACGACGTCGCCGCCGTCCGTGTTGGGCGTGCCGCCCCAGAAGGCGGTGACGCCCTGCTGGCGCGCGAGCGCCATCATGGACATGGACTCGACGAGGGTGCGCGGCAGCGGCAGCCCGCGCGAGCCCGGCGCCGGGTGCCGGTCGTGCGGCACCTCGTACGCGGCGGCGGCCGCGTCGGCGTGCGTGAGCACGCGCGCGTCGTCGAGCGTCGAGGGCAGCCCGATGCAGAGCGGGTCTGCGTGCGCAACCGGTGGGCGTTGGTGCAAGGGCGGCGCGTGGGTGCGTGGGCAGGTTCGAGGGCGCTGACGCACTGTCCAGGCCGGGCGCGCTCGCGGAGCACTGACGCTCCGACTCGATTTGCCTGTGTGTGGTAATGACGGTGGGCTGGGTGTAAAGGTGTTGGTGGTGATGGGCGGTTCGAGAAGCAGCATAACCTGGTGTAGAGCTCGACGCCAAAGTCCTCGAGCTTGCACGCGCCGCTGTGCTGCAGCAGGTAGCACCAGCCCGTCTGGTCGACGTACGAGAAGGGCATCGCGCGCTTGAAGGCGAAGGCGCCGCACTCGTCGGTGCGGCTCGCGTTCGTGTCCTGCTTGGTCGCCTCGCAGAGCGCCTGAATTTATCAATCAAGAGTGCTGAACATCTCTGCGGAGTGCATACACGTGGAAGGGCGTGCATTTGGCGTGGTTTGATAGCAAATTGTACCTCGCACGACCCGGCGGTGATGCCCGGGATGCCGCCCTTGCCGTAGAACTGCATGAGCTCGTGCGTGATCAGCGCGTCGGTCATGCGCGTGTTGTACTCGACGCGCTGCAGCAGCCGTCGGCCGTAGCCGTAGCTGTTCGAGCTGCTCGTGCCCGCGCTCGTGGTGCTCGCGAAGCTGCTCGTCGCGCTGGCCGTGACGCTGGGCGCCTCCCCCGCGCCGGCCGCGGCGTTGCCCGTGTTGATCGCGGTCACGTCGGGCACGGCCTCGATCTCGGCGCGCAGCAGCTCCTCCTTGACGCCCTTGAGCAGGTTCTTGAGGATCGGGTTGTTCTCGCCCAGCCCGTCGATGAGCGCGTTGGTGCCCTTGAGCGCGTTGGACGAGTCCTGCGCCCACTGCGCCTCGTCGGTCTTGCGCGGCTCCGGGTAGGCCTCCAGGTCGCCGAGGCGCTCGCGCTGCCGGCGCAGGCTGGCCGCGTCGGTGGTGGCGGCCTCGAGGCGCTCCGGCGGCGGCGGCGGGTACGGGTAGGCGATGCGCGCGAAGCACGCGGACGCGCGCCGCTTTTCATCCAAAATCCGCCTGACAAAAACACAGCTGGCGCGCTCCTCGCTCTCGGCGCCCTTGACCGCGTCCGTGTTCATGTCGAGCCCGTAGTCGGCGAGGCGCGGCAGCGGGATGCACTGCTCGGCGTCCTGCGATCGGGGCAAGCAGGGGGCGCGCGTCAGGCCAGGGCGCGGCGCGCGCGTGAGTTCGAGTGGCGGCGCGTGCCCGGTAGTACGGCGGCGGCGTCACGGGCGGCGGCGGCGGCGAGGGCGGGAAGGGCGCGTAGGCAAAGGTGCGCGGCGGCGGCGCGGGCGAGGGCGGCGGCGAGGGCGCCACGAGCGACTTGGCGTGCACGAAGCGGCCGTTGACAAAGGCGAGCCCGGGCGAGCGCTCGAGCATGTCCTGCACGACGCCGCAGCTGCGCGCGTTTGCGTTGCAAACGCGTTGGTCGATTGCGGTCATGCCGCTGCGAACTTGATTGCGCGCGGCGAACGTCTTGAAGGAGTCGCCGCCCTCAAAGGTGGGCACAAAAAACTTGTAGTTTTTGACCGAGCAGTTGGCCGCGGCGGCGTTGTCGAAGGCCTCGCCGAGCACAAACTGCGAGAGCTCGGTGAGCGAGACGATCGTCGAGAAGTCGTGCTTGTACTGCGAGCCGTCGACGCCGCCGCACGTGGACAGGCACTGGATGGTGGCCTTCTTGCAGAGCACCTGGTTCTGGCCGCAGGCCGCGAGGTCGTAGCCAAACTGGTGCATCCAGCGTCCGGCGTCGGAGAAGATCTCGTACTTGAAACGCCGGCACGTGACGAAGAGGAACTTGCTCGCCGTGTGCCCGAGCGAGCCGGGGGCCAGCAGGTGGTAGTCGTTGGGCGCGTCGTACGAGAGCCCGCGCGCCTTGGCCTCGCTGCGCTCGTTGCGGCACCTGCGCGCAGCAGTAGTGCCCCGCGAATGGACGAACGGGCGGCACGCAAAATTGCAGGGGTGGGTTCGAGGTGGGGGTTCTACATGTGGTAGACGAAGACGGCGGCCTTCTCGTCGAGGTCCTCGTCCTCGCGCACCGTCTCCCACTGGTGCGCCGCCTGCACGAGCTCGGCGAAGAGGTCGGTGTTCCCCGGGCCCGCCTCCCCGGCCATGTCGAGCACCTGCGCGGCGTACGAGTCGAAGATGCGCGCGTCGATCTGCGCAAAGCCGGCCGTGTACCGGCCGGCGCGCCACTGCCGGTAGGGCAGCGCCTCGGCGCCGCGCGGGCCGCACGCGTCGGCGTACCACGAGCCGTTGCCCAGGCAGTGGTCGGTCACGTTGCCCGTGAACGTGTTGAAGCCGCTCGTCGAGAAGAGGCTGCCGATGCTCGCCGCGAGCAGCCACAGCAGGCGCGCCTCGGGCACCTGGTTGGGATTAAGGGTGCTGGTTACCTGGATGTCATGCGTATAGTGTGATTGGGTTTGAGTGTTGCCAAAAATCACCTTGCACACGAAGCACTGCGCGCACTTGTCGGAGGCGGACGTGCCGAGGAAGTCGGCAAAGTCGTCGGCGAGCGAGAACTCGTTGATGGGGTTGCCCGCGCTCGCCGTCTCGGGCTCCTGGTTGTCGATGGGCGTGCCCGTGAGCCCGTCGGCCGTGCGCCCCTTGGTGGTGAACTCGCCCGTCTTGAAGCCGTTGCTGAAGCGCTTGCCCGTGCGCGAGTTGAGCATCGCGTCCATGATGGCCGTGAAGCGGTGCAGCACGATGGGCACGCCCGTGAAGACGAGCAGGTCGGTCGTGATGCTGGGCCCCTTGAAGCACGTGTCCTCGACGCACTCGAGCTGGTCCCCCCACCCCGAGGGCTTGAAGAGGTCGAGCACGCACATGAGCAGGTCGATGGCCGCGAAGAGCATCGGCAGCGCCAGCTCGGTGAACATGATCACGAGGAAGTCGACGCCGACGCCCATGAGCGTCGTGAGTATCCCCGACTTGATGAGCATCTTGGCCGTGGTCATGAGCTGCTCGAGCACGGTCTGAATCACGTCCATGATCACCGAGAAGCTCGTGATGAGCACCTCCTGCGCGATCGCGAAGAACATGTCGCAGAGCATCGGGAAGATGGAGAGGAAGAAGGTCGAGAGCGCGTCGAGCGCCGTGACGAGCGGGCCGAGGCGCATGGCGGGCAGCGGGATGTCGTCGCTGTCCGCGAGCGCGCGCAGCCGGCGCGCGGTCGCCAGGCCGAAGACGTACGTCTCGTTGCTCGCGGCGGCGATGAGGAGGGAGCGGCGCGCGGCGGCGGTGGCTTCGCCCATGCCCTTGTACGTCTGGCTCTGCGCGGCGTAGTAGGGCGCGTTCTCCTCCGACTCGAGCTCCTTGGCGTAGTGGTCGTACCGGCCGCACCAGGCCATCGCGTCCGCGTTCGCCGTGCAGTCGAAGCCGTTGTAGGCAAAGTCGTCGGGCAGCACGCCCGGAAAGGACTGGCGCAGGAAGACGATCGAGAAGATCTCGAGCGCGAGGCTGAGGACGGGCTCGACGATGTAGTAGACGGCCGAGTTCCACACGGGTATCAGGCCCACGTTGATGATGTCCACGGCCGAGTTGAACACGACCGAGGTGGTGTCCCAGACGACCTCGAGGATGCCGAAGAAGGTTGCGGCCCGGTTGAAGGCGATCTCGGGCTCCTGGTCGATCCAGAAGAACAACTGCGCGGCACGCGCTGGACGTGGTCAGTAACGAGTTGGCTTTGCCGCCGCTTGAGTGTTCAAAGGGGCGCGTGATTACCTGGTGAACGATGAAGAGCAGCAGCAGCACGAGCAGCGCCATATACGTGGCCTGCACCATCTGCGCGAGGCCGAGCGTCGCGCTCCGGACGGCGCCGAAGGCGTTGCGCAGCGTCTTGGCCATCACGGCGGCGTCGGCCGCCGCCTTGGGATCCAACCCGCCTGCAGCGCCGCCAGCCATGCCGGCCATGCCGGCCATGCCGCCCATCTTTCCCATCGCGGCCTGCATCGCGCCAGCCGCCGCGCGCCGCGGTGCGCCCCTTGCCTACTGTGGGCCCCGGCTACTCGAGTAAATGAAGGCGGGCGTCCGCTAGCGGCGATTTACCCAACGTGGCACGCAAGTAGATGAGCAGTCGCGGCATGGCGAAAGAGGTCGGGCGGCAGTGCTGCCTCTCGTGCGTGTCGCTCTCGTGCCAGGCCTTCATCGCGGTCGCCTTCTTCTGCCTGGCCTTTTATGCGGCCAGTTTGATCTTGCAGCCGCTGCAGCTGGTGGGCATCTCGCAGATTCCACCCGGGATCGCCTACTACGACTACCGGCAGGGCCGGTTCTAGAGCGGTGCCGCATAACGCCCGCCGGTGCCACTCCAGGGTAAGGGCGGGCGTGGAGGCGATGGCGCTGCTGCTCGCCGTGGGGGCCCTCGGCTGGTCGCTCGAGGGCCGAAGACTCTCGGAGAATGGTGAGCCCTGCAAGGCGAGCTGCGACGCCGGCTTCGACCAGGACTGCGACGAGCAGGACGAGCGCGGCGCGTGGACCCGGAGCTGCGACCTGCACCCCACCACCAGCTGCGACGACGACTGCCACTACCCGCCGCCGCCACCGATGATCCCGTGGCTCGGCACGCAGGGCACGCACCCCTCGCCGCCGCCGCCGCCGCCGCCGCCCGAGGAGCGACCCGTCGTCTTTGGCGTGACCGTGCTCGTGATTGCGCTCGCCTTCCTGTGCTGCGTGCTCTGCTGCGTGACCTACCGCGTGGGAAACGGCCGCGCGCGCGACTGGGTGGCGTACTGGTGCTGCTGCTGCATCGAGGGCCTGCGGTCGCAGCCGTGGCGTGAGGAGGAGGAGCGGCAACAGCGAGCACAGCAACAGGTCGCGCTCGAGCTGGCGTCCGACGACGCAAAGGCCGCTGCCACCGCGACGCGCGTCAAGCCCCCGCTCGAGCTGCCGAGCCTCGTGTTCTAGTAGGAAGGGTGCCTTCGTGGTGACCGTGTGGCGTTTAGGGTTGTCAAATAAAAAAAGCACTGGCATGCGCTATAGCCATCCCCATTTGCTCGTGGGGGCAACCCCCCAAGGAAGCGCGCCATGTCGGACGCGGAGTCGGAGCAGTCCTCGGTGCCGCCGCCGCCCAACCCAAACGCTGTGCCGGCGAGCGCGCACCAGGACGCGGGCAACGGCGGCGGCGGCGGCGGCGGCGGCGGCGGCGGTGCGTCGATGCACCCGGTCTGGCAAGCCGCGGCGGGGCGCGCGCAGTCGGCGTCCGCGCGCAAGCCCGTTGGCGGAACGACGACGCCGCTGCCGGCGCGGTTCGCCCCCATCTCGACGCTGGCGCTCGAGCGGCGCGTGCGCGGCGAGATGGACGGCGCCTCGAGCGTCGGCTCCAACCAAGGCGACGCGCCCGCGCGGCGACGCAAGGCCAGCAAACCAGTAAAGAAGCGCGCGCGCGACTACGACGACGACGACGACGACGATGACGCCAACGCCGACGACGACGACGACGAGGTGGGCAGCGACGTGCTCGCGGGCGCCGCCTTTGGTGGCACCGGCGCGCCGCGCAAGCGCCGCGCGCCGGCGGAGCCGTCCTGCGCGTCGTCCGACGGCGAGGACGTCTGCTCACTCGCGTCGAGCGCGCTGCAGCGCGAGTGCGAGCAGATGAGCCGCCAGTCCACGTCGGGCTGCGTGGGCTGCATGCAGCCCAGCAAGGTGATCGTGATCGACGACTTTGTGAACAAGCACTGCGACAAGATGGCCGAGCAGGAGCTCTTCAAGATGGCCGGGCTGGTGTACGAGGACAAGGTCGTCGGGCCCGCCCGGGCCGAGGGCGTCCCGGTGCCGCGCTGGGACTGGAAGACGATCGCGGTGCACTACCAGTTCCACCGAATCGACGTGCGATACCGGCGCGTCATGAACATTCGCGGGCTGGGCGAGGTGCAGAAGATGCTGCAGCTCTCGATGACGCGCATCGACGAAAACGGCGACCAGCAGGTCGACGCGCAGACGCACGACCGGTTCCTCAAGACCTACAAGGAGCACTCGCGCGAGATCTCGCTGCTGCAAGATGCCAACGCGGCCGTTCGGCCGCGCGGCGGCCGGTAGCCGCGCGCGCCAACAAAACCACTGGCACGCCTGCCGCACGCACGGCAAGCGCGTCCACGCGCCACGATTGCACCAGATTGTGGCGTGTCATTTTTTTGAAACACAGACTGTTCCTATTGCCAAAATAGCTATAGGAACACGAAAAATCTTTCGAGCGACCTGGCCGGTTTTCGAGGAGGGTGCACCCCGGCGATAGG
>Ga0209603_1001218_pt1 | contig 27329 bp, 47 predicted proteins | sample COGITO_mtgs_1206_FD_184812 | JGI IMG/M metagenome (GOLD analysis project Ga0209603, IMG submission 184812) | Pelagic marine microbial communities from North Sea - COGITO_mtgs_120607 (SPAdes) (version 2) | ecosystem: Environmental > Aquatic > Marine > Epipelagic ... | reverse complement strand
CTTCAAGAATGTTAACACTCATTAGTGTAAGCCACAACAGTTTCTTTAGTTCATAAAGATCAACTGTAATCTTCTTACCGTTAACAGTGTGTGTGCCTACGCCTAGCAAGTTATACCAACTGCTCATCTCAATAAGATCATCGTAGTACTTACTAATGTCTCCAGCACAATCAGCAATCTCCTCAATGTCCATCATTTCATCAAAGATTTTGCTAGGATTGCTGTATACATTACGAATAATATGTGTATAACTACGTGAGTGAATGGTTTCTGAGAATGTCCATGTTTGAATCCAGTTCTCAATCTCTGGCAAACTTACAATTGGTGCAAATGCTTCTACTGGTGCACGACCTTGTACACTGTCTAATAGGATCTGACGCTTCAAGTTACTAGTAAAGATATGACGCTCGTGTTCACTAAGACCTTTAAAGTCTTTGCTGTCTTTGGTTACATCAACTTCTTCTGGGCGCCAAAAAAATCCTAGTTGCTTGTCTGTAAGTCCATCAAAGCTTTTATACTTTAGCGTATCATAACGCTGGATTGTAGGACCGCCTGTCGGATCTAGAAATGCTAATACTTTAGTGTGGTCTGCTTTGTTTGCAGTGTTAAAAACGCTCATGTATATCTTACCCTTGTGTATCTGTGTATATAGTATATAGTAACACGCCTCGAAAGGCGTGTCAACTATTAAATTGTGCAGCTTTCACAATTTGCATCGTCAATTTCTACAACTTCAAGTTCGCCCATCAATTTGTTAACATCAACTTCGCCTTGTCCGTCATTAGTGTTAAAGTAATACAACTGCTTGCCGCCTAGCTTGTAGAACATCAACAAATGCTGTAGCATTGTGCTCATTGGAATCTTTTCATCTTCAAAGTAAATTGGATTGTAACTAGTGTTAACACTAATGCCTTGGTCTATATACTTCTGTAGTACAGCCATAATCTTGATATAACCTTCTGGACTTTTTTGGTCCCATAACAAGTCATACTTATTCTTCAAACGTTTATACTCGGGAACAACTTGTTTGAGTACACCGTGCTTTGATTGCTTAACACTGATCAAACTGCGTGGTGGTTCAATACCATTAGTTGCATTTGCAATCTGTGCGCTCGTTTCAGCTGGCATAAGAGCCATTAGCGTACTGTTACGAATGCCTGTAGCTTTTAACTGCTTACGCAACCCGTTCCAGTCCATGCGTTCTTTGTGCTTAACTAACTCGTCAAGATCTTTCTTGTATGTTTGGTTAGGTGTAATGCCGTGACCATATTTTGTTTCCATGTTGCCACTTGGTGCGCCAAACTCTACTGCTAAGTCAGCACTTGCTTTGATCAAATAGTACGACCACGCTTCTGCCCATTCGTCTACAAGTGCTAGTCCGTCTGCATCAATGTGCTGATAGTTCAAGTCATTTTTAGCCAACCAATATGCAAAGTTAATAATGCCAACGCCTAAAGGACGGCGCTTCTCTGTAGATAACTGTGCTGCTAGGATTGGATAGTTCTGATAGCTTAGTAGTGCATCTAGTCCACGTACTGCTAAACGACACACACGCTCAAAATCTGCTGGAGTACGAATGTTGCCCCAGTTAATTGCACTTAGTGTACATAGACTAATCTCACCTTCTGGATCATTTAGATCTTTGAGTGGCTTGGTTGGCAAGTCGATTTCAGCACACAAGTTACTTTGTCTAATAGGCGCAACGTCAGGAAGGAATGCACCATGATCGTTTGCATTGTCTACGTTCTGTAGATAGATACGACCTGTGTTCTTACGCTCTTCCATAAAACTGCTGAAAAGTTCACTTGCTGCAATAGTTTTCTTGCGTAGGCGTGTGTTGCGCTCTGCTGTTTCGTATAGTTCACGGAACTTGTCTTGGTCTGCAAAGAACGCTTCATACAATCCAGGCACATCAGCTGGTGAGAAAAGAGTAATGTCTCCGCCTGTAACTAGTCTTTCATACATCAACTTGTTAAACTGTACACCGTAATCCATATGACGAACACGGTTTTCTTCTGTGCCTTTGTTGTTCTTTAGCACCAGCATGTCTTCAACTTCATAATGCCATACCGGATAGTAAATTGTTGCTGCGCCGCCACGTACACCGCCTTGGCTGCATGACTTTACTGCTGATTGAAAATGCTTATAGAAAGGAATGATTCCTGTGTGATACGCATCGCCTTTACGTATAGGCGATCCAATAGCACGAATGCTGCCTCCACCAATGCCGATGCCTGCTTTTTGACTTACATATTTAACCACACTAGCGGCGGTAGCATTAATGCTATCCAAACTATCGTCAGTCTCAATAAGAACGCAGCTTGAGAACTGTCTTTGCGGAGTTCGTACGCCAGCCATAACAGGAGTAGGCAAGCTAATATCGTGTAAACTAATGGCATCGTAATATTCCTTCACCCATTGTAATCTTGTATCTTCAGGATAGTCTTGGAATAAACTTGCTGCAATAAGAATATAGCACATCTGCGGCGTTTCGAAGATTTCGCCGCTTACTCTATTCTGACACAAGTACTTGCCACGTAGTTGTTCCATAGCAACATAAGTTAATGCATCGTCACGCTCGTGCTTGATGAATGTATTAATTTTATCCCACTCTTCGTCACTGTATTTTGTAACAAGTTCTTCGTCATAAAACCCTGCGGCAGTGTTCTTGTCTACCAGTTCCTTAACATGCCAAGGTTCAAACCCCCCGTATACTTCTTTGCGTAGTGCATAATTTACAAGTCGGCCACCTACATATTGATAGTTAGGAGTTTCTGCACTAATAAGATCAGCGGCTGCCTTGATAAGTGTTTCTTGAATCTCTTTACTAGTTACTCCATTGTAGAACTGTATTTGACTTTTAAGTTCTACTTCGCTTGGGCTAACCCCTGTAATGTTTTCACATGCATAAAACACAACTTTGTGTAGTTTATCAATATCTAGAAGTTCTTTTGCGCCGTCACGTTTGGTAACTTGAATCATGTTGTTATCCTTTTAAATTTTTCTAATTAGTCAGGTATTTATTGTTGCGTTGGAAGAGCATGAACAAGTTCAGAACGTAAAGTGGTCGGCAATTTGCTTCTGTGTACATGTGTGTCTCCGTTGAATCCGATAACAATGTCGTTGACAAAAAGTAAGTAATGTGTCTCCGAGTTTTCATTGTCTCGTGTAATATGTATCTCATAAGATGCTTGGGATAAAACATCAGTTAACTGCAAGGTGTAACAAATTGCAAGAATCTTAACAAAGGAACAATAATTATTTTCCTCTAATAACTCCCATGGATCTGGCCATGTGCTCGGAGTAAAAGGATCAGCGGCAATCAAACATTTAGGTGCCTGATTGTAGAAATCTATTGTATCCTGTATAGGATCTTTAGACTCCTCAAGGGCATGGCGAAACTCTCGCCAGAGTGCTAATCGTTGTTCATAGGATTTTTCAAACATTTATTATGACTTGATTTTTACCTTGTAGTGTATTGTAGCATTATCGCTTATTGTTAAGTTTAACATCATAATAGCTATTGTGTCAACTGATAAATCGCCATCTTCGTCATAATTTTGTGCTGTAAATTTAAGTTTTTCGGCATCGTTATTCGTGCCTGTAAAATTGTAATCATCTGAGAAATTAAATGTATCATTTTCAGGATCAACAACAAGGCTCATCGTTCCAGTTCTCGTAGCTGTTATTACATTACTTTTATAAATGTATTCTATTTCGTATGCTTTAGCTTCGTCTGCTGGCAATCTAAATAATTTTGTATACTCACCTGACTGACCAATTGTAAGTTTGTGAGTAGTTGAAAACTCTGTAATAGTCGGTCCTTTAACTTCAGGATGATAGACTACTCCAGTTTTATATGCTTCTTCATATCCTAATTCTTCACTACGTTGGAACCAATCACCTTTACTTGAGTTTCGAATATCGTTATACCAAATAACTGCATGCTTTGCTAATAGATCACTGCCGCCTTCGTTACCGATACTATAAAATTTATTATTATTACTAATGTTATCTGTACCACTTACAATCTTAATTGCCGAAGTGTAGATATTGTCAAACTTACTATTAGTTATTGTATTGTTAATTGGGCCAGTAAGCATTCCACTTGTTCCAAGTATAGTAGATTCACCAAATCCTATACCTTGCCATAGTGTATCAAACGTACAATTTAACCATACATTGTCTTTAATGTCGTTATCTGAATACACTGCATTTTGGAATTGTCGAATAATAACATTTTCAAATAAGTTATTATTACTACTAACTGCTGTACTTAGAGATTCTAAACGTATTCCATCAAGACCGTTAACAGATGCGTCCCCTAAACTATACGATCCTTCAAGTATAATATCTTTGAATGTACTATCTTTACAACTTACTAATGATAATCCTGCACCGCCAGAACTTTTAATAGTTAATCCTGAGATATGAATATCTCTTGCTTGATTTAATGTAGTGCTGTTAGCATCATCAGCGTATACGCCTGGTGTGCTTGTTTCGTTTATAGTTTGAAACGCAGCAAACGCACCTGAATTAATAACAGTTTTATCAACACCTGCGCCTCTAAGAGTTGCATACGGCGGAAGATAAATTGTATTAGTAATATTATACTCGCCTGGTTCGAGTATAAGTTCTACTCTTGCCTGAGATTGTCCTTTGTTCGATGCATTAAGATACAACTGATCAATAGCACGTTGTAGAGCTAAAGTTTGATTTGTTCCATCGCCAAACGCTCCGAAAGAACGTATGCTCACTCTGTCATCCAGTCTTGCTTGTAATGTGCGCAAGACTGGATTATTAGACGAGTCACCAGTTTGTGTGTTTGTGCCGCTTTTATATTGGTACGTGTTTGCAAACTCAAATAAGTTATCATTTTCACTTAATAACTTAGTATTTCCTACAAATGGTGCGCCTTCGCTAACAGATCCATTACCGATAAACAGTTCTTGTGAGTCAACAGCCCAACCAAACTCGCCGCTTGCTAACTGTGGCAATCCGCTACCGGTGTTCTTTTGTCCTCTACGAACTTGAATTCTGCTGATGGAAACTACGGCCATACTAATACTCCTACGTTATTGTAGTAGTATTTATCCGTGCTTCTCATAATACTGTCGGCAACGATTCCACCATTCTTGTTCCCACTCTGCAAACTCATCAGGCCATAGATCAAACTGTTGATACTCGCCTGCACGACTACACATAAAGATGTGTCCTTCGCGGATGTCTGTACCGTGTACTTCGTTGTGACCTAGCGCATACGCTGTTAGCTGTAGATAGTAGTCTTCTACCCACTCAGGCTTCTTTGGCTTGTTGGTTTGCTTAAAATCGATGATACAAGGATTGCCTTTATATTGTCCTACTAGATCAGTAGTGCCTGCATAGATACCAGGAACATACAGCGGAACTTCGCTGCCCCATATCTCGTCTACGTGTACCATTGCTTCATCACGTATAACGCATGCCATTGAGTGTGCTTGCTGTGCATAAGGATTGCTGCCTGGAGTAGGCCACTCTCCTGTTTCTACATAAGTTTCAAGATAGTGGTGCATGCGTGTTCCAACACCGCTGGCTTCAGTTACAATTTCTTGTGCTTTAGCTTCACCTACACGCTTCTTCCAAGCAATAAGGTGCGACATATCCTTAGTACCACTAAGAATAGTTGTTACACTTGCTACAGGTGGACCGCCGGGTGCTGCATAACGGCGCTTGCCGTCTACTTCAACACGCTTTAATTTTTCATATTTGTATTTTTCTATAATTAAACTCAATTAATCATCCTCTGATAAGTCTATGTCATAATCTTCTAGATTGATGTGATGCATACCAAATGGATCGCTCATGTAAAAAGGATCTACAGTTGACAGTGGATCATCAATGCCTTCTACTGAGTTTACTTCAGGAATCAAACTACTCATCATTTGTTCAATGCCGTGTTTGAGTGTCATTGTACTGCCTGCACATCCTGAGCATGCACCACTTAGTTCTACTAGTACAACACCGTTTTCAAAGCTAACAAAATTAACTTCGCCGCCGTGACTTGCTACTGCTGGTGTTACATACTGTTCCATTACTTCTGTAATGTTTTTAACTATGTCTTCTTGCGATCGTTCAGTCATAAAAAAGCTCCTATTAGTGTATATAATAACACCAAGTAAGGTTGTTGTCAAGTTTTATTTTGTTTATAATCTGCTATTGCTGCTTTGATAGCATCTTCAGCTAGCACTGAACAATGTATTTTAACTGGTGGAAGTGCAAGTTCATTTGCTAAATCTATGTTTTTTATTTGAGCTGCATCGTCAAGCGACATACCTTTTACCCATTCTGTTACTAAACTACTACTAGCAATAGCACTACCACAGCCGTATGTTTTAAACTTAGCATCAGTTATTACATCGTTCTCTACTTTAATTTGTAAGCGCATAACATCACCACATGCCGGTGCACCTACCATTCCAGTTCCAATGTTGTCTGCTGGATCCCACTTACCTACATTACGAGGATTCTCGTAATGGTCTAACACCTTATCTGAATAAGCCATTATAGTCTCTTAGTTATTTAAAGTTCTGCGCCTACGTCCGTAGCGTTCTTTGCCATCTTGCCCACAGTGTCACTTGGACGACCTGGGTTGCCTGGTACTGCTCCTGCAACATCATCTACTTCGCTTTGTTTGAACTCAATTTTATCTTGATCAAAGTTGGTTACAAGTTGTTGTAGTCTAGGATCTGCATCGTACATTGCTTTGAAGCTTTCATAGTCAAAGTTTCCTTTGCCTTGATTTCGCATGTATTTGTCTAGCTTGTTCATAGATAAAGCGGCCACACCGGCCGCTTTTTGTTGTCTTAGTAAAGCGTAGATAGTAGCACTATCTACAGCTTCATTTACTTTTTTTTTGAATGGTCTACTGACTCACGCTTTTCACGTCCGCCTAGTTCTTCGCCGCCAGCTGCTGCATCTGCTGCTCCAAATTCGTCGTCTGCTGCTGGCTCTTCCATATCCATGTCTACATCGCCATCAACAGTTGGCTCCATATCCATGTCTGGCTCTTCAGCACCCATTGTATCCATTGGCTCAGCTTCGCCTGTTAGCATACCAACACCTTGTGTTAGTGTAACTCGTGTTGTTTCCATTACACCATACATTGCTTCAAGTGCAGGCTTAATTGTATTTGTAAATGATTCAGCTGCTTCACTGCCCATTTCGTCACGGATTGCATCAGCAAGTTCTAACATTGACTCAGTTTGCATTTCTGCTGTGTCTTCCATCCAACCAGTAACACGATCAACCATGTCCTTAGCTGCCATTACTAGCTCTGCTTTGTCTTCTTCACCTTCATTAACTTGCTCAATTGCTTCGTCAATTGCAACTGCAACATCATCACGCTCGTTAAGTGCAGCATTAAGAACATCCAAAAACATTTTGTTTTTAGAATATTCTGTGTTTTGTACTGCGTCGAAACTTTCAGTTGTTTCTACGTTGAATACTTTTGTACGCAATTTATTACGAGCATCTTGTAGTTGCTCTGTAGTAAACGCATCAATATTAATCTTTGAACCAAAGCGTTGTGCTAGGCTTTCATTTAGTTTTGCTGCCGTAACTGGCTTTGAAAATTCTCTAATTTGCATTTTTTTATTCCTGTTGATAGGTGTTCTATAATATATTTATCACTTAACAAAAAATATAACGATCTAAAAGACTGCGTACACGCCGTGACTCTTGTATAGCAACATCTAGTCTAGTTTCTCTTATTTCTCTTTTACTTGCGTCAGTTGTATTACGTATCGAATTTTTATAGAATATTGCATCGTTGTAATGTTTTAACATTGTGTCGTCAAATTCCATTGCAGTTTCTGTAATATCAACACCTTGTGCAAGATTTTTAGCAATAGCAACTGCTGTGGTTTTAAAATAAGTTCTTACTATTTGACGATTTTCTTTAGCATCATAGATCAAATAACCTTTAGGGCTTTTACGCACCACAATATGCTTGATTCTAATACTATTACCTCTTTGATAAGGCATAGCACTGTCTTCAAGTCCTTTGTTAACAATTTCTTCGAGGTCATGTAATAGATTTTCAGCTGTCATTCCGTATCACCACTATCGTTCCACTTTGTGTTTGTACTTTACTTATTATACTCTTACGAATTAGATTATTGATAATGGTTTGTTCGCGCTCTGGAAATGATCCAAGCGGGCGGACATCGTCGATAGTTTCCAAAAGAGCTTTCTCTTCATTGGTCATGTATATCTCATCTACGATGTCTATAATTCTCATTTGATTGATCGTAACTGCTGTTGCAGTCCTCTTAATTGGTCTTGTGTAGCTTTAATTTGTGCTTGAACTTGTTTCTTTTGTTCTTGATTGGCTCGCATAGCTTCAGGACTCTTATCATCTGCGCCCATAGCTTGTCCCACTGCGCTTCCCACTGCGCTTCCTGCTGCTTGTCCTGCTGCTTGTCCTGCTGCTTGTACGCCAGCTTTTGCTGCATTGCCAACTCCTCGAGCTGCTGCGCCGCCTACTTTAGCTGCACCTCTGGCTAATGCTGCGCCGCCACGTAATGCTGCTCCGCCAATTGCTGCTGCGCCTCTTGCTAACCCTGCTCCTACTGCTGCTACTGCTGGGAGGACCTCATCAAGTTCTTGATCAACCTTTTCATCTAATTGACTCATTTTCATATTCTTGCACCTCTTCTATTTCTAGGCTTAATTCTTCTACGTCCAGTGTTCAATCTTCTCAGCTTCTGACTTGCTGGATTTGTACGTTTAGTACGTGTACTCTTAATACTTATCGTCTTGCCTTTTGAGCGTCTAGTTTTCTTTAGCGTGTTTGATGCTTTGACATTCTTAGGAGCATTACAAGTTGCTGGCTTTGCAACAATACGTCCTTTACGTGTGCCACTTGTACAACGGTACTTGCGAACTGTTTTGTTACCACTCTTACCAAATATTGTAGTAACGCCTTCATCGACTTCATTGCTTCCACAAACACACGGTTCTGAATTGCATTGACCACACACCCATTCTGTAAGAAGTTCACGTAATAGCATTATCTTCTTCTCTTGTTTAAAGATTGAATACGCTTACTAGCTGGATTAATGCGCTTGGTCTTCTTAGACTTGCGGGCCATTCTTGCACCTAGTCTAGCTTTGGTTTTCTTTAGTGTCTGACGCTTTTTAATGTCGGGTGCCGCAAAGCACTGTGCCATCTTAGCAACCACACGATTCTTGCGTGGGCCGCCACTACAACGGAACTTGCGCACAACTTTCTTTCCAGAACGTGCCCATGTTTGTCCTTCTTCAATGCCAGGCTCATCATCTAATAGTCTTTGAAGTTCTTTTTCTAGTTCTTTTATGCCTTTATCAGCTTTATATTTCTTTACTAATGACTTGGACATTTTGTAAATTTTGTATATAGCAAATAAACTTAATCCAAGGCCAACTAAAATTAAAAGTAATTTTTTACCTAACAAAAGCCTTAACCAATCTACAATTTCTTCAATTATGTCTTCTTTTCCGCGGACTCTACCTTTGCGTTTACGATTAGGATCTCTATTATTTAAATATGCAGTAATGTCAGCTGCACTGGCATCAAAGTCACTCGGTAAAAAACTTTGACCTTGAGGAATATCAATGTTGGATTCTATATCAGATATGAAGTCTGTTTCAATACTAGGAAATTTAATGTCAGCATCTTTTATTGCTTCACTAGCAATGTAAGCTGCAATTGCTGTGCCGCCAAACATTAATGCTTGCTGCAACAATAGATACAAGGGAGGTGCAACGAACGCAAGCTCGTCTAGTTTCTCTTCTTCGGGGTCAATAAAAAACTCACGTAATAACATATAGTTATTTATCGTGAGTGGATTAGAATTTCATTAATATGACGACAACTGTTGAAAGTAAACCAGCAATTACTGTTCCTGCTGTGCCAACTAACACTTTGGTCATTGAGTTTTGTCCAGATTTAATGTCTTCGTGTATTGATTTAAGTGTTGTTTCAACTGTGCTTAGACGATTATTTAGATTGTCATAGCGCAATGCGCACAGATCAACGTGTGCTTCTAAACTTTCTTTTTCTAAACTTGTTGTCGCAATCTTCTCAGACATATATAACTCCGTAAATGGTTAAAGTAAACTCGTAGTTGGCCTTCGGATGTGTGTTTTATATGCCTGGTAGTTTTTAAGCTACAAAGTTATTTATCATCTATTTGAAAAGATATGTTGGTTAACGCTGTATTTTTTGTGATAAAATGTGCATTTTCAAACTTTGCTGTTTCATCTAACTGTGTAATGATTGGTATTAGATCAAAGTCATTTACTAGTGTTTCAATGTCTAATGCGCCTTCATATTCCATATCAAAGACGTATTTCCATACACTTTGTTTGGTCTTATATGATGTTCCTAGTCCTAGTTTACTAGGCACTTCTTTAACAACTTCAGGTGCTGCAACATACGTTGGATTTACTCTCAACCCAATTGTTTGCATAACTGTAAGGAAGTTTTGTTGCTGGCGAAATTGTTTAGGATCTTCGCCTCGACGAGCACCTGTCTCAGTTATGTCTACTAATGTATGTATTATAAATCTCATACAGTATTTAAGTCATAAAAAAAGAGCCACTTAAAAAGTGACTCTTTAGTGTGACGCCTGTGTAAGCAATCACGGTTCCTAAGGTAAGGAATTCTTATGCAGGGTTTTGGTCGAATGTTGCTACAACTGTTACACCTGTAACTGCTGGCGTTGCGCCACCTTGTACTGCGATGTGACTGCCGTCTGCTGTGCCTTCAACTGCTGCTACTGTGCCGCCTTCTGCTGTGATTTCAGCAACTGCTGCTGCAACTGTTACTGTTCCTGTTGCTACTGAACAGATGTATGTTTTTGGTCCAAGACCGTTACCTGCAACTACTGCTGCGTTTGTGTTTGTTACTGAAGCCATTTTATATTCTCCTATGATCTAATGGCAAGTAAGATTCTCTTCTTACTTGTATAATATTATTTATCATCTTACGTTATTTTTGTGTTTACTTTAGCCTTTTTTGGCTCTCTTATGTACTGCTCTTAGCTGTTGTACATACGCAGGGCCTGCTGCTACTATGTCGTCTATCATCTTAATAGCTGGCATATATGCTTGTACCATGTTAGCACTTGCTGCTTTACCATCCTTAGCTTGCTCCAAGAACTTCTTGGTTAGTGCTAAATTTTTATCACCTACAAGATATCTATACAGTGCAAGGTCAGCAGGTGTGCTGCTGATGTCTGGTGTAGATACTGTTGGTTCTGGATCAACTACGCTTGCTTTTTCTAGGTTCTTAACTGCTGCAAACTTCTCAAAATCTTCAATAATATCTGAACTGCGTAGTTTAGCACGAACAGCAAAGATAAGACGTGTCGACACCAAACGTTTCTCTGCTTTGGTTAAACGTGCAAAGTTGGTTAGGTTTCTGCGTATTGCTTTGTAATCGCTGTTGGTAACCTTGATAGCACTTTCAATAGCCATTAGCATACTATTGACTTGTGAAGGTTCTTTGCCTTGTGCAACTGCATTGATATATCTATTAATTGCTGCTGTAGGTAGCTTTGTAGCTGCTCGCATACGTTTTGCACTGTCTGGATCTTTGAGTTTGTCTTGTGCGCTGCTGTCCCCTACAAGGAAGTAGACGAAGTTGTAGAGGTCAGTGCCCATAATGCGATACATTTTGTATAGCTCAAACCCTGCTGTCTTTTTGCAGTAGCGTTGCACATATGCTTTGAAGTCTGGATACTGGCGCATTGTTTCTAATGCCAAAAGTGTTAGATACATTCTTTCACCACAGTCAGTGTAGGTCAACTTCTTGGCATTGCCGTTGTCCTTGGTCATGCGTGACTCATGCAGATCTCTCAAGAAAGAATAAGGTTCTTCCTTAGTAGGCGTAACTTCATGTCCGCCTTCGATCTCTGCCCACTGTGCTGCTGTGTATGTTTCAGTCATTATCTAACTTGTCTTGCTCTTGCATCTGCCTGACGTGCAATCTCGTCGTCACTTGGCGCTGCAAACTCGTCATCTTCTGGTTCGTCTGCTTGTGCTTTTGGTTTTGACCTTTCCCATTTCTCAAATTTTGCCATCATAGAACCAACTTTTTGCATTTCTTCTTTAGACATTTCTGATTTTTGAATTGCTTCTTGAGGATTCTTTGCCATGCCGCCTGGTAATTCAGCAAGCATGGATCCTAGTCTAGAAACTTTATTCCATAAAGCTTCATCTTTAATAACAAATCCTGCTGCAACAGACTCTTTATCCATCATGCGCTGCATTCTTTGGCCGTATTTGCGAGCATCGCTATACCTGTTATCTGCGTAGTTTGATCTTTTAGGATCTATTGCTGCTTCTGTTACTTCATTAATTTTCATTGTCTACTTCCTTAATTTGGTTGCCATCTTGTGCGTGGCACTAGTTTAGTCTTTGACCCAAGAGCTACGTAACCTTCGCCGCCCTTCTCGCCTTTTGTTGTTGCCTTAACGTCTGCGTCAGCATCGTCTAATTGATCTATGATGTGATCCTTAGCAGACATAATCTGTTTTACAAGCCCAAAGATAGCAGTCAGTGCCTTGGGACTTGCTTCGTGCATTGCTTGAATCTTAGCTTGCTTGTTAGTACTTACCTTTGAAGTACTGAGCCAATCAAAGAAACCGTTTTCGATATTCTTTAGCTGTTGTGTGCGTGTCATGTGATTAACATATGTGTAAATGATATTCTTCATATCACTTAATCCTGCAACCGGTGCAAGGAAATTGTCAATCAACTGTGCATTTTTTTCAGCAGTTGCTCTGATACTTTTAACTTCTGATGTGTCAACTTTGGGTTGATGTGTAACATAAGTTTGTCCCAGTGTTACTACGTCTGGACTATTAAGTTCTTCTACATCTTTAAAAGGAGTAGCAGACTTTGAACCAAACTCTTCAAGTTTTGTGTGAACTACTACACCCACTTTTGAGTTCGCTATGCGCTCGCCGAGTGGGCCATTCGTATCAACTGTATACTTGACTTTGTTTGGCTCAAATTCTACTGCGCCATCTACTACTGTAAACGGCTTGCGTGGACTGTACAACAAGTCGCCATACACATAACCACGGAAGTTTGCAGGTGTTGCTGATTTCATAAGCTCGAATACTTCTGCCATTTCTTCGCCAAAGTCTTTGCGCCATGGTTCTTCTTCTACACCCTTGCCTGAGTTTTGTATAAAGCGTGACAGGTCTTGTGAACTTGTTGATTTGTTCTTGCCCCAACCGTTCTTGCCTACTAGTACAAATGTTCCGTCTGGCTCACGTCCCCAATAGATAGTTGGATTACCGTCCCACTTGATAGCAACATCGCCTGAATCGGCGCCCAGCTTTTCTAAGATGTCTGCTGCTTCAAGAGCACCTTTAGAGCCTTTGATAAAAACTAGGTCTTCCAAGTGATTGTATTCACGGCCTTTGAACTCTTCGGTTAATATTGCTTCTGTTAAGACTGTACGAAACTCTTGAAATCTCATCTATTAAATGCTCCGCTTGACATAACAACATTTCCCATGTTGCCACTCAGCTCTTTGATACGTGCAAGCTGCTTGTCTTCTAGTGTAGTATATCCTGTTGGAGCAGACTCAGGTACTTGCTTGCCTGCTTTTTCCATTGCTTCTTTCCACGGAGCAATAAGCTCATCATAGTTTGGATCGCCTTTGAGTTTTGCCAGCATGCTTTCAACAGTATGTGTATCAGCATTTTTTGCGCCTTTGCCTAATAATATTTCCGGAATACCCTTATTCCAATCATTACTAACAACTTCATCTCCGTTGTTTGGATCAACTATACCAAACTTAGGACTAAACTTATATCCTCTGCCTCTTGCTAAAGCTGACAATAATATAGCTCTAGACTTGCCGTTGAACTGTGCTGTGCCGCCACGCTTTGCATTGCGTTGATGGTCCGGATCTGTTGAAAACATAAAGTCAGTTTGCACAACGCCGTTCTTAGCATTGCCTTTGATAGGTGTGCGGAAGTGTACTTGGTCGCCTGCATCGTGGATCCAGCCGTCTTCCTTTGTACGGCCTTGGTTCATAATATCTTCATCAGCAATACCTTGGCTCTTACACCATGCTGTTAGCTTTGCTTTTAAATCTTCTTTAGATACTTTATTTGCATCAGTATTAATATCTATGTCGCCTGATGAGTTTAATTCAAACTCGCCACTTGGATCTTTCTTCTTGCCAGTTGTACCTAATAAATCTTCTTCGTCAATAGTCCATCCAACGACTTTCTCGAGCCATTTGATAGTAGGATCAACATCGACTGTGGCGATTCGTGATGCAATAAGTTTCTTTTCGGGTTCGGTCTTAAAAACATTGCCGCCTTCTTTAAGAATCATTTTTCTTACTCTCTATTATTCTTGTCATACTACGTTTAAATTTACGTGGATCATTTGATTTAATACTATTAATAAAACGTCTTTCTAATTCACTTGCTGTATCGACATCATAAGTAGAATGAATTCTACTCAATAGATTGATTGCACTTTCAATAATATTATTAGCCGTCGAATCAATTAGATGGTCGCTGTCTTTGCGTCCATGCACATTGTTGAGTTCTTCTAGTATGCTTCTTGTACGTTTTTTCATAGCTTTAATTTTCCTATACAGTATTTAGTGCCGTTAGCATATAAATATTACAAACATTGGAGGGCACAAATGTCAATAACAGAATTAAACTTCAAGCAACGTTCATTGTTGTTTGCTAAACTTGCTGAAATTTCTTATAATGATAACATTAAAGAAGTAAAAAAGCAAGTGAAAGAACTAGGATTTACTCAAGTAGAGTTTTATGATAGAGACGGTGCGCAAGCATATCGTTTTGCAAACAAAGAAGACATGGTAATTGCATGTCGTGGCACACAGCCTACACAATGGAATGACATCAGCGCAGATCTAAAAGCTGTTCCTGTTGTTGCAGAAACTGTTAGCAGAGTGCATCAAGGATTTAAAGACGAAGTAGATGAACTTTGGCCGATGGTACTTGAAGACTTGGTAGCAAAAGCACCTAAACAAAAACTTTGGTTCTGTGGACACAGTCTTGGAGCAGCAATGGCAACTATTATGGCAAGTCGTTGTATGTATGAAGAAGCAGTACCTGATCCAGAAGAACTCTATACATACGGTTCGCCACGTGTAGGTTGGAGAGGTTACGTTGTACACTTAGGTGTTGAACATCATCGCTGGAAGAACAACAATGATATCGTTACTACTGTTCCTTTACGCTTTATGGGTTACAAACATCACGGCAATGAACACTATATGAATGCGTATGGCGAAGTCCGTCAAATAACTGGATGGCAACGTTTCAAAGACAAGATGCGCGGCTTATGGATGGGACTGAAAGCAGGCGGCGTAGATAGTTTCTCCGACCACTCAATGACTCATTACATTGCTAACCTAGAGAAGTGGCAAGACTAACTCTTACGAATACGACGGTTGTATTCAACTGTTTCTTTTAATATTGACAGCTCAACGTTATTGCGTTGGGCTGTTTTTACGAGTGCATTAATATCTTTAGGAAAGCAGTGTCCTCCAAAGCCGCGCTCTTCTGTAATGAAACTATGACTATCGCCAATACGTTCGTCCATTGTTGTATAATGCGCAACTGCTGAATATTCTACATCTAGTGCATCGCACAAATCATACATCTGATTAAAGAACGCAACCTTTAGTGCAAGGAAACTGTTGCGAGCATACTTGGCTAGGATAAGTTCACGGGCCTCTGCAATCTCTACAGGCAGGTTAAACACTTTGCCCCAGAAACTAGGATCACTTCCCCCAACTAATATCGAGTCCGTGTTTTGCAAATCTTCTACTGCGCTTGCAGCACGTAGGAACTCTGGACTAAAGTTTAGCATACGATTAGGAAATGCATCTACTAACATATCCCAGCCTTCTACACTGATTGTACTTTTAATAAGGATAGGTACATCTGGTGTTGTTTCGATAACATCGAACACATTCTTCATTTCACATGCACCATCTTTACGAGGCGGTGTGCTCACGCATACAATTACAGCGTCAGGTGCTTTAAGATGTTTGTATCCTAGAGCGGGATCATAAATTTCAATATCGTGCTGTTCTTTTAATAGTTCATGATGAGCTTTGCCGACCATGCCATATCCTGCTATTAATATTCTCATACTGTAATTATACACTCATCAAGCTGTATGTCAAGAGAAAAGGTTGTGTCGTCGAACACAACCTTCCCCTTAGTTTAGAATCCGTTTGGTACTAAAACATAGTGTATCAGCAATACAATAGCAAGTGATGCACTTAGTCCAATCATCATCTTACCAAAGTCTCTGCCCACTAGTGGGAACACACTCTTAGTTTTCTTCTTGCCCATAAAGCTCGCGATAGCAAACTCACGCCCAGCAAGCATACCTACGAACACCCATGTTGTGCTCATTGGAATATCGTTGAGCTCTTTGAAGAAGAATAGTATTGCCCAGTAAACTAAATCAATAATCGTTGCACTTCTAATGTAACGAGTATTGTGTTTCTCTAGTACAATCTTTTGAATCTTGCCTCCGCCCTCACGGAACATAAATGCAAGTCCGCCTACAAAGACTACTGAGATCATAAGCATTAGCGGAATGTCAAGTTCACGTGGCAGGAACACTGCAATGTTTGCCATATCATGACTTAGCCATGTCCACCATAAGAAGCCTGTAGTAATCCACTGTGCTACTCGCCAGTAAGGTTTGTGTGCTTCGTTAACTGGTTTGCCTTCATCTAGCCAACGACTAACAAAGAACCAAATACCATATGCTGCTGTTGCTGCAACCACATAGCCCATCATTGATTTAATCAACATCTTTTCTAGCACAAAAGTACTTGCGAAAGCACTCAACACTAGGAAGGATGTTGATACAGGTACACCGACCCGTGTCAATAACAGTAGTACGGCAGGTGCCATAGCATGATACCATTGTACTTCTACAAACGGAATCTTGTTCAGTCGTCCATATGAAATGTCTCCATACATATAGTAACCGTACCATAGGGCCCATAATAAAACCGCACTAGCGGCGGCCCACATAATCTTCCAATTAAATCTCTCATTGTTTGATGCAATCCAAGTACCAAGAGTCTGTACTGAATCATTTGCAATTACTGCATAGGCAGCGAATAGGAACCCGACTAGGCTCCATAGGGTGAGTGCGTCCATTTTAGTTTTCCTTTTTGCTTGACAGCTTCAACACTGTCGCTCACATTAGGTAGGCTCGACGTTGCCTACAATTTATTTATAGTAACATCATTAATCACTGTGTCAAATGGTTTATATATAAATAGTACGGCAAGATAAGTTCTCGACCTGAGTAGTTGGTAGCACAACTCGCGCTCGCGTCACAAAGCATCATTACAAAGGAACACACAATGATCAATTTAGCAAAAGCAATTGGTCGTGTAATGATGACTGCGGTCTCACCTACACGATCAGACAAACTTAAATCAATGGAAACTTATGTGAAGACAGAGTTTCAACCGGGAGACCAAGCATACGTTATGTATTGCATGTCAACTGGAAGAGCAGTAGATCGACGCAACATAGTTTAGGTATGCAGCAAATGCATATCGTGTATACGCATAATGCAGTTGATTTCAGACTAAAACTATAGTACACTACAATAAATAATAGGAGTAAGACAAGCGACTTCGGCTTGTAAAAAAAGAAGGGCATTTCCTATGCCATAAAAAGGTGACGCTGGAAGAGACCAGGGTACGTGACGAACCTTAGAAGCACACACACATATACATTAAGGAAATGAAATGACTACATTAATCGCAACGGCCAATACATTTGGCATGACCGGCTTGGCTAACTGGTTTAAAAACTTAGCCAACGAACTGCAAAGACACAGAAATATCAAAGACACAATCAAACAACTATCAGCACTAACAAACCATGAACTTAACGACATTGGTATTGCTCGTGGCGATATTTGGCATATTGCACACACATCATTCCCAAAAGGCAAAACTGTTGCTGATGTTAACCGCAACTTAAAAGGATGGGTGTAATGACTACTCTAGTAATGAACTACACTGTTAATCCTTTTTGGACTGCACTCAAAACATTTGGGCGTGGAACATATAACTTCTTAGAGTCAGTGGGCCGCGCAAGAGCTGCTGCCGAACTATCTCGTCAAGGCTATCACGAAGCTGCAAAAAATGTAATGTTAGGAAATTAATATGTGGAATAGATTTATTCGAGCAATGGAATACCGTTCGTACTGCATGGCTATTCAACAACTGCGTAGCAAAGGTTTGTACAAAGAAGCACAACGCATTAGTGAATATAAACACAATTTGTATCCAACACACTAAAGAGGATCAATTATCTTCATGAAATAGTTGACTGTGATAAATATAGGTGTTACTATAGTAGGGTTACTTATAGTAACACCACAGACAATCACACACATGGAGAATAATATGAACCGCTTACTCAGTAAGTTAAAAGACTGTGACGGACGCTTCTGCGAAGAAGTAGCTACATATGGATTAGCACTAACAGTTTTTTCAATTATGTATTTGTCAATTGCACAAATTTAACAGTTGACAAACACTAAATACTCTGTTACATTAATAATGTAGCAACTACACACACAGACACAAAGGAGAATACAATGTCAAAAGTAGAAACAACATATGGCGAAACTATCTTGAAGCAGACGCAAGAGATTGCAGACATGTTCAAGGCAGCAATGCCAAAAGTCACAACAAATAAAAACGGTTACGAAATCCGCACTAAGGTGTTGGAAATGGCACAGAACCAAGCGTGGCAAGATTATCATGCTAAGTTTGCTGGTTACGAAACTAGTGTTACCAAAGAAGGTGACGAAGTTGTAACCAAAGTAGAGATGCCAACTGTACCAGGTGCTGATGCAGTACTAGAAGCAGCTGAAAAGTTCTACGCTTTCGTAAACAGTAATAAATAATATATTAATAGTTAGTATAATCGGGGCATAGCCCTTTATAATAAATTATAGTAAAAGCAAGCCCTAGCATTGGAAACAGTGTTAGGGCTTAATCTTTATGCGCCGTAAGAATCAGGATGATCCGGCTCGTCATCAACTAATAACATATCAAAACAGGCTGTGGTGCTACGGTTGTTGTCGCGTGGTAGAACTCTTATGTCAATGTCTGACTTCTCTGGATAACGGACAGGAAAACTAAAGTTATATACATATTGTCCGCCGCCTGTGACATCCCAAACATGCTGGGCTCTAAATAATCCTGTGCCTCCTATGCGGGCATACACATAACCTGAAAAGTCTGCGTCTTTCTCACCTGTACTGGTTACTTGATAAAGATATCCTGTTTTGCCTGCTGGTATGGTATAGATAGACATTAGTGTTTGATTCAGTTGGGGTCGGATACACAAGACTACTACACCGCCTTTTGATACTGATAGTTTTCCAACATTATTGCCTGTGCTTCCTGCGACACCTACATAAGCACGATATACTCTTTTGAAACTGACTGTGCCTGCTACTGGTGTTTCACCATTAATTAAAATTGTTTCTGATACAACATTATAATCGTTGTCCAGTCCTTCTATTACAATATTAAAAGCACCTGTTCCTGTGCTGTTTACATCATCAGTGCTATCGCTTACAACACTGAGTGTACCTGCTGTGTCAAAACTTGCCCACGGATAAACTGTATCATCAACATCCCATACTGTGCTAAATTGATCAGAAGCGGCTTCAGCAATCTGTCCAAACTTGTGGATGTAACTATGATCAGCACTATTGTAGCCGGAGGCTACCATTTGTTTTAGATTGTAATGTTTTCTATTAGCCATTAACTAGCCCAAGGTCTGCCTTGCTTGAGGCCGCCTGTATTTGCATTGTCTGTTACACTATTGTCTGCTTCGTACTTCGTAGGCAATTGAGTGATGTCTGCTGTAACATCTGCATAACGTCCTGGCTCTACCACATTACGAGCCGCCCTATCCGCATTGGCCTGAGCAAGTTTTGCTTCTTGTCTTAGTTTCTTATTTGCGAGTGTTGATATACCGTTTGCTGCCATTATTCAAACCCTCTTGGATCTTTGACTCTAATATCTGCAGGATCTTTAGGACCGTTTAATCCTCCGCCTGCAAGTGTAGTCACTGCTTCAACCGGTGCAACTACCGGATTTGGAGAGTTTGCTAGTGGACCAAAACTGTCAGCGTCTAACATTGCTAGTACTTGTCTAAATCTGTTGTCAGGTTCATCATTTTGGTGTACGTCTACTTGGCAAGTAGGTTCTGCACTAGGTTCTATGTCATGTGGACCTTCTACTTGATCTAACAAGTCTAGTACTTGTCTAACTATGTCTGTTGCTCGCATCTGTGTTCTCCTATACAATATTTAGTTAAATAAGCACATGATAGATAAAAAACTGTTCCAAGAAAAACTCGACCAACTAAAACAGGAAGGCAAGTACCGTGTGTTTAACGACATAGTTCGTGAGCGCGGAAAGTTTCCTAATGCGATTTGGTACGGCAAATACAATATAAAAGAGATTGTAAATTGGTGTAGCAATGATTACCTTGGCATGGGACAGAATCCAGTAGTAATTGACGCAATGCATACTGCATTAAATCAAACTGGTGCCGGAAGTGGAGGGACTCGAAATATTGGAGGAACTTCACACTATCATGTTGCGCTGGAAAGAGAATTAGCGTCCCTGCATAGCAAGGGTAATGCGTTATTGTACTCGTCAGCGTATGTTGCAAATGAATGGAGTTTAATTGCTCTCAAACAAATCATTCCCGACATTGTATTCTTAAGTGATAGTGAAAATCACGCATCTTTGATCCAGGGGATAAGACACAGTGGTGCTGACAAGATCATATGGCAGCACAATGATATGAGCGATTTAGAGGATAAGCTGCAAACATGTTCAGGGACACCTTGTGTGGTCTTTGAGTCCGTGTATAGCATGGATGGCGATGTTTCTCCTATCCTCGACATTTGCAATCTAGCGACCAAGTATGGGGCAATCACGTACATTGATGAAGTTCACGCTGTTGGATTATACGGAGAACAGGGAGCAGGCTATCTCGAGAAACTAAACCTGCAAGATAATGTAGATATTGTAAATGGTACGCTAGGCAAGGCTTTTGGAGTACAGGGCGGATACATAGCAGCGGATGCTGACGTCATAGACGCTATCCGTTCTGTTGCTTCGGGCTTTATTTTTACAACCAGTATGAGTCCAGTGACTTGTGCTGGTGCGTTAGCAAGTATCAAATACTTGCGTGACCACAATGAACTCCGCGAGACACATCAAGAACGTGCTCGCAAACTAAAACATCGCTTGTCTAAAGCTGGCTTAGAACCAATGCCGTGTTCAACTACACATATTGTGCCACTAATGATCGGCGATGCTAAACGGTGTAAAGCAATCAGCGATGCACTATTAAATGAACACGGGATATATTGTCAACCGATTAACTATCCTACGGTTCCAGTCGGCACAGAGAGATTGCGCTTTGCTCCTACGCCATTTCATACTGACGGTATGATTGAAGACTTAATCAAAGCACTAAAAGAGGTCATACATGATTAAAAAATACTTATGGATGGGACTAGGTTTCCTATCACTTGGGATGGCCTACATTGGAGTAATTGTGCCTGGTATTCCATTCAGCATATTCTTAGTGTTCGCAGCATATTGTTTTGCTAAGAGCAGCCCTAGGATGCACGCCTGGATATACAATCACAAATACTTTGGTCCGTTCTTAACCAACTGGACTCAAAAGAGTGTGTTTCCCACTAAAGGCAAATATGCAATGGTACTAGTAATGAGTAGTTCACTTGTGTTTTTGTGGTTTAGCACAGGCAACATAAAAGCTGTGATGTACTCAGGTATATTCATGCTGCTCGTAGCCGGCTGGGCCTGGAGATTTCCGGGCAGTGTCGAAGAACACACTAAGCGAGTTAAACTAGGTAAGAAAATAGGCTGGTTGAAATAAGCAACACTTGTATTGCATTTAAACTTAAAAGCAACGTTCGCGTTGCTTTTTTATGACTAAAGGTAGGCTGTCCAACTAGGGTGAGCAATTGACATATCTAATTGCTTGCGCTTGTTAACTAGGTCATAGTAACTTGGCGCATACGGAGCTTTAATAGGTTTCATATGTGTTTTGTTACCTTTACGCCCATTACACGGCCCACAAGCCGCAACAATGTTAGTCCATGAAGTCTTACCACCTTTGCTTAAAGGTATCACATGGTCAAGTGTTAGATTGGATTTGGAATAGGGTGTGTTGCAGTACTGGCAAGTGTAGAGGTCGCGGATATAAAGATTGTGTTTAGAGAATCTAGGTTGCCGTCGTCGTCGATACATTTCTTTAAGCATAATAACCGCAGGCACACGAGTTTCCCAACGATCACTGCGCACCATCCAATCATCATACCATTCCAGTACTGTGACTTTGTCAAGCCATAGGTATGTGATTGCTTCTTGCCATTGTATCGAGCTCAATGGCAGGTATGATACTGGTTGTGCATCTGCGTTGAGCAAGAGTGTGTGACTCACAGTGTTAATCCTTAAATTACATTAATATTTATGTAGCTTCGTTTTCGTCGGTATAAACACATACTGCTTGACTTCCCGGTAAAAAATACCCATTGCCTTTGCCCACTTTATTACTCAACATATCTCTAGCTTCAAAACATTCATTCATATCTGCAAATGGCAAGTCTACACTTGTACTGAACACTTCGCCACCTTGAATTACAATATACACTAAAATCCACATGTTGTCAATCAGTATATGGTTCGAACTTTGTACCAGCTGCAACCATACATCCCGTACCGTCTGGATATAAACTTACCAAACTCCAAGTGCCACTTTCTTGATTTACGAAATACATCATGCTGCTGCTGTACCAATTGCCATCGCTTGCACTCAGTTGTTTGCCGTTACCTACAAACAGAGGCTGTTCTCCGTATTTGTTCATAATAGTTTCTGTTATAGACAGCACATTGTCGCATGGCTGGCTAACTATAAATTGCTTTTGTTCTTGGGCGAATGCTGTTGGAGCAAGTAGTGAGATCCATATAGCAAACGCTAGTATAGTTCTAGTCATTTACTTTCTCCTGGTTATATAATTATATATCAGATATAATTGGAGAATACATCCTGACTGTATTCCTCAACTGCACTCTGCCAAAGATGTTCGTCTGCTAGTTCTATCAGTGCTTGACTGGGTCGGCTCAACAACAACCACTTGGGGTTAGCACAGCGCAGCTGATGTTCTAGATCATCTGCATCCCACGCTTCACAACCAATAAACATCTGATACCAATCGGGTGTGTTGCCCATTGACAGTTTTTCCATCATCAGTGCATCACTGCTGATACTGAATCGTTCATCAATATTCATGGTGTTTGAACTGTACCATTCGTCTGAGTGCAGCATCACCAGTGCTGTGCTGTTGTAGTTGCCGCCCACGTACAGTCGATCAGCACCCAGCCAGTCTATGTCATGCTGAGCCATTAGATCACCTAGATCATAGCTGCTGAGTGTATTGAGTGTTAGACCCAAGGTGCTGTAGTTGTTGCTTTCAGTGATGAGAACCACACTGTTGGCACGATGTGCTCTAGCATGAGCTGGATGTGCTATAAGTAGACTGCCCTCTCGGATCTGCACAGTTAACTTCCGCTACCGTAGTCCGGCAGTGGACCTCCGTACTTTTTACCTTTGACCTTCTTGCCTTCTACGCCCTGACGTTTGCCTTTGGCACTCAGCTTGAACTTGCGCTTGTGACTGCGTCTACGATAGCCTTGACTTTTACAACTGGCTAAGGCACTTGCACCTAGTGCGCTGTTGGGCTTTGAACTCTTGCATAGACTGCGACTTGCTGCCCAATCCTCAAGATCTTCTTCCGATTCTAATAGTTCATCTACTCTCATGCTAGTATTTATACTTTCAGCGGTACTTGTCAGCTATGTTAGAGTAGTCCTCACTGTCACTCTGCTCACACAAGCTGAAGGTAAGAGCCTTTCTAGGTCCTCGGGTTGTATTGATTGAAATCTCTCCACTTTTCTCGTGAAACTCTATTTTGGTTATCTGTGCTGGCTCGCGATTCTGACCCACTAGGATGGTTTGTCCTAGCTCTAGATTGACGTTTAGGTTACGTAGTGTACTCATGGGAAATTCTCCTGTTGGGGACTGAGTGTGTTTCAGTCACAAATATTTATCTGGGTTTGCTATTGTATATAAGTAAATATATAACAAACGGAGCATTCAAATGCAAATAAAAGATATACCCTCAGGCACCAGCTGGGCTTGTAGATTTCGAACAACTACTTTTGTAGATGAGCAAGGTAAACCGGTCCAAGCACAAAATCTACAGTTGGGACAAGCACATCCAGGCACACCAAGTGAGTATGTGGGAATTGGTGTTATACAGGTAAGAGATTTAGAGAATCAACTGGTTCAGCTACAATGTGTGGAGAGTCTACAACAGTTCACAGTGAGTTTTGATGACTGCTGGGATGTAGACACTATAGAATGGCAGGAGACAGCTGATGAACGATGATGATCTACACAGTGATGATTACAGTGACGAAGAAGTTGAAGCAGTTGTAATGCGAGCACTTGGAGAACTACTAAACATAGCAGCAGGTGTAGCAGAACTACAAACCACAGATGAAGCCGCCGAAGACATATATGCTATATGCGATCTAGTAGCAGAGTATCATGGCATTGAACGTGCTCAAGTTACAATAGAAGAACACGAGGACGGCAGCTATACAACTCGCTTTGAAAAACCCCAACCTCGACAACCCCGCACTGGCCCAATCCCAGGCAGTATTCGAACTCGAAATAGACCTAAGTTTAGACTAAGTGATCAAAACAAACCTAGAGACTTAGAATAAATACTGTATAGGTATTCACTCAAAATGACACGAACTCAACTACTAAAAGCAATTGACGATCCCACCCTTGACAAACACCAACGAGAGCAACTCAATCAACTGCTGCACTATATGAGTGTGGAAGGAGTAGACACTACTACCCAAGGAATACACTATGGACTTAGAACAAAAAGTACAAGAACTTCGCCAAAGAATCGACACTCTAAGAGCAAGTCTAGAAGTCAACAACACCTGCGATGAACCTAGAACAGTACAAGAACCTAAACCATCAGCAGCTGACCTATACAAAGCACGACTAATGAAAAAAACACTCTAGTTAACATAGTGTATCTCAAACCAAGTTAACCAATCACAAGCCTCTTCACACGTACAACGAAACCACTCCCCACGTACACGACGATGAGCATACTCACGATGAAATGTACGCTCTAATACACGACCCTGATCCGCTTCTACTAGTATACTATGAACTAACTCTAATTGACTACTACTACCCGTTTGAAGACTACGCAATCTACGTTGAGGATCCGCACTATAACCAAACTTACATAAACTACCATCACTTATACAATACAAATACATACGCTATATAGCATACAAATACACTAGTGTCAACCATTAAAGACTTGTATGCACACAATAACAATAGTGAAGGAAGAATCAAAGATTCATCCCATAGTAGTACACACACAAAGGACCCGCTGTTAAGCTCGGAGAACCCAGCAGAACACACACACAGAGAGAACAACTCTTGTATACGCTAGTAGAACTCTAGCAGCTAGCGTGGTACTGAGTAACTGTAGAGTAGTAGAGGTAATAGCGGTAGTAGTAGTAACACTACAAAGGACCCGCTGTTAGCTGGTGTGTGTGCAGAGAAAGGTAAAAAGCATCAAAAGCATGAAAAGTATTTGAACTATGCCTCTCGTGACCGTTCGCAAGAAAAATTTTCACAGTGTTATATTATAACAGAACCGTAGTCTAATGTTAATCAAATTTACATTGGGTCACCTAAAAAAGCCAAGAAAAGTCACATTTCTACCATTGACACCGTGTGTGATACCGTATATGCTGTCAAAGGCCCCGCTGTAGCCCCGTGTGTAAACTCTACCGGTATAGGTTTGACTCTCTCTATAGTTCTCTTACTACTAGTAGAGTGTTAACTACGTGTGCGTGGTGGAGTAATAGGTATGCTGTAGAGTTCACTACTACTACTAGTATGCTTGAGTGCTCGTGCATAGTAGTAGTCAGCTACGGGTTTACTACTAGTGTATAGTACGAGTCTACCATCTACTACTAGTGTGTATTTGTTGTTGTTTATATAGTATTCAACTCGCATAGTGTATTTACTTACTACTAGTGTAAAGGCCCCGCTGTTGGGGGTTGTGTATTGGTTGTGTGTGAGGGTTCGAACCTTTCACTCGACAGGATCAAGGTGTAGGTGTGCATTTAGAGGTTGACAAGTTGGCAGTATGGTGCTATAGTATATGTATAGGTTAACAAACGTAGAGGGATCACTATGTATTACATTTATGAAAAGACTTCAACGATGATCATGGGTAAGATGGATCAGCGCACAGGTGAGGTTCGTCCGGACCACCGCAAAGCTTACAAGACTATGGCAGCTGCCCAAGCTGCTCTTACTAGGATGAGCAAACGTTATCGTGCGGACCTCAAGGAAAGTGTCAACGATCCTGTGTACCGTTATGGTATTGCAGAGGCCAACTACTTCCATAGTACTATTGAGCGCAGCCGCACTGTCAAGAATATGATGAACGATGTGGAGTTTTCAGAGCCTGTCAACACACCCAACTATATGAGCCCACGAAGTGAGGCCTACTGGAGCATGTAATTATGAGTCATCAACACAACACCAGTTGGAGGCCAAGGCGGTTCAGAGCGTTTGTGACCAATCAGTACTGGGCCAACAGAGATGAGTATGATAGTGCAGGGCAGACTCAGCCTCACACGTTTGAACAATACGTACAAGAGAATCTCAGCCAGCTCAAGCGAGATTTCCGTGTGCATTCAGCTGCTAGTGCGAGAGCAGAGAGAGTTAAACGTTGGCGCAAGGAATGGAAGGTCGAGTAGCGTCAACTTGTCAAATGCAGCGGCCCTGCTGCTGCTAAGTCTTTGATTTAATTAGAGAAAATAAGATTTAATCCTGTTCACTTTCAAAGACTTGCAGTGTCACTTTGTGTCATTTTGTTGCATTTTTCGGTAGACAAACACGCAAACTTGTAGTATAGTGTATGTATAAGTTAACAACATAGAGGGCTATAATATGCTACGTTACACAAATGCTAATAATGTATCCGAACTTGCTACTAACGCAACTGCTGTTGCTTACTGTGCAGTAGACAAGTGTGTATACACAAGTTTTAATTTTTACAACA
>Ga0209603_1001217_pt1 | contig 27338 bp, 28 predicted proteins | sample COGITO_mtgs_1206_FD_184812 | JGI IMG/M metagenome (GOLD analysis project Ga0209603, IMG submission 184812) | Pelagic marine microbial communities from North Sea - COGITO_mtgs_120607 (SPAdes) (version 2) | ecosystem: Environmental > Aquatic > Marine > Epipelagic ... | reverse complement strand
GATTTAAACACAATCCAGGAACTCGCACAAGATGAGGATTACACCAATGGTCTAATAAATAACTTTGTTGAAGATACGGTTAACCAAATCAAGGGAAGTATTAATGTCACCGACACGCCATCCCAAGCTTCTGCTAAAGAAAAGTCTCAATTTGTTAATGAGTTAGAGGTTCAAGACGGTCGTATTATTACTGCTCAAAACCCAATAAGATTTAGCATAACTACACCAGTCGATCCAAATGATCCAGATCAAGGAGACACGGGCAAGTCTATGTACATTATGGGAATTGAAACAAACGATAAGGGATTGCCAGTTGTGCGTAATTCGGTAATGAGCGGTGAAGGCTCAAATGCAAGTACTGAAATCGAAAATTTACCACTTACCAAGGGCAGTGAACTATGGCGTGGTATGTCTGATTACTTTGGTGGTGAGAGGTATTTAATTAAAGCACTAAAGCGCATGGGGGTTGACATGGATAAGTATCAAATGTAATGACCACTTTTTTGGTATCTTTGCTTAACAAGCAAAATACCTTATGGACGATAAAGTTCTCAAGCTCATAGACCGAGCAATCAACGAAGGATTATCTTACGGAGAAGTTGAATCTATTATGGCATTCAATGGTTACGATCAATTATCTATTGATCAAGCCTTGTCTGACATTAAAAAAAAAAGACCGGAATTCGTTTCGGATGTTCCTTCTACTTCGGAGCAAGTGGATTCTGGGGCATTCAATGTTCCTACGTCAAATCTGGAATCAACCGATACATCCGATTCGGAATTAGTACCGGATGATTTAACTAAAGCCGACTTCGTTAACAACAGAGAGCCTTTGATGAACTTTGCTGACCAGCAAGCTCAAACAGCTCAAGACCTTAACGACCGACTTAAGTCTGCTGATCCCGATCCGTTAAACTTCTTTGAGAAAAGTGCAAAGCGCATTGGCGGTTTTGTTAGAGGCTCATCAACACCAGGTGGGCTTGGCTTTGGTGTGGTGCTTGGCAACATAAACGTTGAGGTAGAGAGAGCAGAGCAAGAGAAAGAGTTAGATCAAGATATTGACTATCAAAAATCAAGACGTGATGACCGTGTTGCTGCAAACGCAGCCTTGAACGATCACTTTGGTTTTGACTACAACTTATACGAAGAGGACGAGCAAGGTATCCTACGTCCTAATCCAGAAAAGAGAAAACAAGTAGACGATTACCTGGGCGGTATGAATGCCCAGGCTGACTTTATTCGTAACCAGGTAGGTATCGAAGATGCTATTAATGCAGAGGCAACTAAAAACAAACTACCTGGATTCACACAAGATGTTTATGACCGAATTTCAGCACCGGTATTATCATCAATGAACTTTGGTACAAGTACAGCTATCAATTTATATGGTACTGTCATGGATGCTATTGGCGCACCAGAGAGTTATGCTGGTCGTGCTAAAACATCAATTGCTGAAGGTAGAGCAACGGCACAATTAAGAGCTGGTCTTGATCCAAAAGACACACGTTCATTTACCGAGCTGTTCCAGGACGGTGAGATTGGTAAGGGTGCGCTTTCTTTAGGTCTTACCATGGCAGAGCAATTCCCGCAAATTGCAATGACTATTATGGCTCCAGAAGTTGGTTTAGCCGTGGGTGGTGTTTCTGCTGGTACGGCATCCTACATGGATGTGCGTAACAGATTGGACATGACCGTTGCTGACAAGGTAACTACTACTGTTGTGTCCGCTGCTTCTGAATATTTGTTTGAGAAAATCACTATGACGGATATTCGTTTAGCTCGTAAAGCCCTGGGTATAGACGAAGCTATTGATGCTGCTGGTGCTGGAGCAAAGAAAACAGCACGCACTAAAGCATTAAAAGAATTACGCAAGCAATCTAAAATGCGCCCATTTGTACAGACTGGTGAGCAGTTCTTATCAGAAGGTTTAGAGGAAGTTGGTGTTGAGCTGACTAACGGTGTATTAGCTTATATGATTTCTGGTGAAGTTACAGATCCTCGTGATGTATTAGAGAGCTTTATCATTGGTGGTATTATGGGTGGCGGTACTGTAGCTGTACCACAGATGTTGGCTTCTGGAATGAACGGTATGGCATCCATTGCCAACATGAAGGAGTTTAAGAATGTAAGCGATGAAATCCAAAGCTTGAATGCAAAGCTTAAGGACAACATGAGCGAGTACGATCGCCAAAAGATAACAGATCGTATTGTTGAGCTTGGTCAGAAACAAAGAAATATTGCTGCTGCATCTATGCCTATTTACGCTGCGATGCCTAAAGAAGCACAAGAAACAATGCGCCAGATCCATAAGGATATGAGTACTGCATTGAACTCTTACTATTCACTATCAGATGCAGATGCAAAGAAGAACCAGCTCAACGTTATCCGTGACTTAATCAAGGATAAAAATGTGATGGAAGAAGAGTATGCTGGTAGAGCTATTACTGCTCAAGAGCATAGTCCAAAGAATATTAAAATCAACGAAGAGTACACTGAAGAACTTAACGATTCAGTAGAATACGAGGACGGTCAAGTAAAGGCAGAGAATGGAATCACCAAGAGTGAAGCCAGTGCAATGTCAAGAATCTTTGGTATCGTAAAAGGTAAGGGCAAAGCAAAGGTTGTGGTACACAACTCGCTACGTTCGTTGATGAACTCTGATAGCCAGGCTCGTAAACTGTTCCGTGAGTCAAAAGGTAAGACCAGAGGTGTTGCTTATGTAAAGACAGAAAAGGGAGGCAAGAAGACTATTCACGTTCTTTCGCCACAAGCTTTTAGACTATACAACCAGCACGCTGGAACAGATCGTTCAGCTGGTAAGACATATGCTCACGAAGTATTGCACACTGCAATCAGTGAGATGCTAACGACAGATCCGTTAGCGCAAGAGCGTTTGTTTGCAGAGATTGAAAAAGAAGCTGCGGCTGGCAATGTGTTTGCTCGTGAGGCTTTGAAGTTTTCAGAGAAGTACACTGACGAGAAAGGCTTTGACGAGAACACTCGTAGGAACGAAACACTTACTGAATTCCTGGCGTTGATGACTCGTGGTAACAACCTGGAATCATTAAGACGTGATACACCAAAGCTGTTGGATCGCATCAAGAACCTGATCAATGATTTTTTAATAAGTTCTGGATACACTGATATTAAGATCCAGGACGATGCCGATCTGTTTACTGTTGCAAAGAACTTATCTGATGCAATGCGTTTAGGTTCTACGGTACAGTTTGGTCGTGACATACAACAAGCTGACGTTGCAAAGGCTAAAGCTAAACGTGCAAAAACTGCACCTACCACTACCGAAGCACCAGTTCCTTTGGCTGCGGACATCGATACTGAAAACAGCATTGATGATATTGTGTTTACACTTATTGCCGATGAATATGATCCTAACACCACAGATCAAGATCGTGTAGACCAAATACTATCTTTAGCCGGTATTAAGGATGTTGGCGATGCAATAGATAAAAACTTGACCAGTTTTAACGATCAAGAAACATTAGGACTGAACGATATAGCTGCCAATGCTTTAAGCCAATCTATGGGATTCTTAAGCAGCTCACTGTCTGTACAAAAAGCAAACGATCTAAAGACTGAAAATAAAACCAGAGAAGATCTTCTTGACCAGACTATTGAGGATCTACAAAATGAGTATTATTCAGCAGTTAGATATGACCGAGAGCCACCAATTACAAGTGCAGAAAAAGAAGATTTAAGAAATAGTATTTCGGTAAAAATAGTCGATGCTGCAAAATACCACAGCCGTCAGCTCGCCTACCAATTAAGGATTATTGAATCTACTATGCCGGTCTTTAAGGTAGACAAAATGAATACTTTATTAGCAAAGCTTAATAAAGTGGCAAAATTAAATGACGGTGATGCTTCACCTCTTTATGCGGATGTAAATTTCGTATATGATTTAGGTAGAAACGCTCTTGACAATGCCTCTACTGCATATGGTATTTTACAAGAACAGCTTGATAAACTTATAATTGCTAAAGAAGTATTGGCTGTTGAGGAAAATGCCAAAGAACCTAATATACGTCAAACGGTTGAAGCTTACCGTAAAGAAATTGCTGCATTCACAGAAGCTGCTTTCAAAAGATATGATAAAAGCTCGTTAGTTCCTTTTCGATCTTATCCAAGACAATTGTTTAGTGATGTTCTTTACCGTCACCGAACCAAACAAGATCACGAATTACCAGAAGATTTAAGAATAAGTAATTATCCAATACTAAAATCATTAGTAGATGTTGTTAATCGTTCTGGGTTTAACCTTGGAGGGATTGATAACTATGATGAACTTTTTAGACTTACTGGCGTTACTCAAGATGATGGATCTTCACTGATGTCAATAACCATGGGTCTTGATCCGGCCTATGTAAATGATCGTAGTATTGCTCATTTTGAGATGTATAAAACTCATAAAAAGCTCGATCCTACTATTGAGATCACAGACTATTATTTCTTTGATCAGGTTGCTCAACAAACGTTTAACGATCAAGTAAGTAATCTTGGAAAGTTATTGCCATTACAGCCGCAATCAGATATGATCACTGAAAAGCTGTTTTTGGATTCAGCTTTGATGAAGTCATTAAACCCGGAAACGTTAAAAATGAAATCTGCTTCAATAGATCAGTGGATGAAGTATTTTTCTCAAGTTAAAGGTGGGTCTGTTGAGGCAGAAACTATCAATCTCCGTGGTTTTTTAGAGCAATATATTTTAGACAATCCAGGGGCAAAGAGTATCCCTTTTGCCGCTATCCAGAATTACGTTAAAGACAATGCAATTGAGGTTTCTGTTGATGCGCCTTTAGGTATGTTGCGGTGGGCAGAGGCTTACTACGATCCTAAAAACGGTGTAGTTGTTATTCCTAATACATTAGGACCGGTAGCAACAGACCCGGCTTTAACAACTCCTACATTACGCCTTGCTCCAGATGAATTAGAGTTTGACGGCACTCATTCTTATCCAATGAAAATAGAGGAGGTAATGGGTATTACGCGTGGCGAATCTTTTGACGATGGAAATTATATGATAGAGGTTTTAGGAACAGTTGATATGCCTGATGGCGATGAGCTTTACGCCTATATGTCTATTGACTTGAAAGATATTTTTGATGACAATATTGATGATTTTGTTTTAAATGCTATAGAAGAAGCTTATGACGATGATAATTATGATTCCCTTGAGGATGAAATTATTCCAATAATAGAGTACAATGAGTTAAATTCTATTAATCCAAGAGACAGATTTGATGCTGTATATGAATATCAGTCACAGCGTATAGAAGACAATGATGAGCCAGACCCACAAGATGTTGTAGTAAAAAGCAATTCACTGTTAATTAATGTCGGTACTGGACTTACGAGAGCCGAGGCTATGTCACTTGCAAGAATTTCACCAGAAACAAGTGGACTGGGCCGTCATAAAATGTATAGCATTGCTTCAGAAAAATCACGTACAGCCGCTGGTGTAGCTGGTACAAACTACAGCGAGATTCTTATTCAACACCCAGAAGGTTTCTTAAAGCAAACAGAAACATTTAGAAACAACACGCATTTTTCTAATGCAAACGTTATTTCATTCATAAGGTCAGCAGAAGCAACAGCAGCGGATGGCGGTCGTGTTTTGTTGTTAGATGAGGTTCAGTCTGATTGGGGTCAGAGTGCAAGAAAAGAAGGGATGTCTGCGAATCCACTACAATCGGACAATAAAAAGCTGGTTGATCTAAATCATGAGTACCAGATGTTTCAAAGACCTCTTGACGAGGCTGTGAAACACGTTGTAGAGCCAAGAAATTTCACTGTAACTCAATTACTAAATAATTTCTCTGAAAGGGCAACTAATATTGAGTTGAACGAAAAAGACAGTAAGGACTCTTGGGCGAAGTATGCAGACGATCTAAATGATTATATTGTTAATAATCCATTAGAGGTTTTTGTGGTAGGTTTGAAGCTCGCTTCCGAGGAGGTAAGAAAATCAAACGAATATACTAATCAGATTTTGTACGATTTTTACAAAAAGTCTGGTGTAAATAAAGCGTATTTAGAAACACGATCAAAACATGAAAAATATTTTGACGAAATAGATAATACGATTACTTCTTTACGACCAAGAATTAAACAAGAATCAGAAAGAATATTTTTTAATAATAACCTTGCCTTCCTTACCAAAAAGTTATTAAGCTATCGTGATAATACTACAGCTTTTTCATCGGGACTTGTTACATATATGGATGTGGCAGAAACTGTTGGTATTTCTCGAAATTCCGAAGATGTATTAAGTCTTACAGCCGAAATTATAGATAAGCGTTATGGAAATTCTCCAACGGAGATTTCAGCAATAAATGAAGCTGTAGGAAAAAACGACAGAAATTTATTTAATGGTAGAGATTTTATAAACGTAGTAGATGTAGAATATTATGTTGGATCACGTTTTAATGAAGATTTAGATTCGGCTCTTAATCGTAGAGTGCATAGTGTTTTACAAGATAATCTTGACCTGGAAAAAACAGACAAAATAACTACAGCATTTAAAGAGTACCAAGAAGTTATTAAAAAGATTACTCCTGAAACATATGACCAAAGGATCATAACCAGAGAGCGCATTGTAAATGGTAAGCAAAATTTAAAAGATCTACACAGAACAAGAGAACAAATGGTTTCTGTTTTGTCAGAAGCTCTTCCTTCTTTAGGTATTAACATCCGTGACTATGACACTGATTTTAACCCTGACATGACTTACCGTAGTTCAGAAACTGTTTTAGAAGATATAGAGTTAACGTTTGATTCTACTTTCCACAAAGAGGTATCTAACTTATCAGCTAAAGAAGTAGATACTTTAATTAACAAAATAGCAGATGATCAAAGCGGTGTTCCGCTAATGCCTTACACTCCATACGGAAACAGAACGGATGACTGGGCTGGCATGAGTATGCGTGTTGCAGCGCAACTGGGTGCTAAAGGTGGATTTGATTATGTCGCATGGGTTCCAGGATACTTCCAAAAAAGAAGATGGGGCAGAAGCGGTGAGGGTCCAGCAAAATTCTATGATGATGTGTTGCCTGGAATTACTCAAAAACAAATTAAGAGGTTTGACAACAAAAATAAAGTTAAGCCAATTGAGATCTTCAACCGTTTCGCTGATCCTACCAGCGGTGCTTTCCAGGCTCTTGGTTTCTCTGTTACAGACAAGACTAAAAAATTCTTTGAAGATGGTAACGCTACTTCGTTTACCCTGGACACAGACTTTGCTGCTGATGTGCCAGATGTGACCAAGGAGAACCCTATCACTATCATCAATGCGCTATCGTTTGCAGATCAAGCAGCGATCCCAACAAACGTTGAGTTTAAAGAAGCTTTGACAAAAATGCTTCACGAAGACCCAAGGCGTGATGAAATTATTAATAAGTACGGTCTTACTTTGCAAAAAGGTCCAGATGGATTGATGCACTATGCAATGGATCAGGCACTGATGAATTATTTGACAGATGCATTTGAGCTTGAAACGTTAGTTGCAATGAAAGCCTATCCAGATGCGATTGGCTGGTACGATGAGACGGTTACAAAAGCGATGACCGTAGTTGAGTTGATATACCCAGAGATCAAAGCGGATAAAGATCTTGCTGCGATCATGAAGATGGCTGTTGCTATTTCTTCAAACGGATTGAAGGTCAAACAAAACTTTGCACTGGCTATAAAACAATACGAATACTTCCGTGAGAACGGCAAGTTCAATCCAGAGCTGGTTGAAGGGGCGCAAGGAGGATCTATGTCCAATGCTTTTGCATTTATCAATGAGGCTTTAGATATAATGAGCATTGAGAACTTTGTTGAGTTCCTGGTTACTCCGGTTCGTAACGGAGATATGTCCGCTACTATTACTGTTATTGATGAAGAGACTGGTAAGGAGAAGAAACAGAAACAAAACTTAAGCCCTCAATATCCAGTTGATCATATGTTGTTTGGTGCTGCTATTTTTGGCCCAAAGATTGGTAATGGTTTCTTTATGAACCTGATGGGTGAGTTCCAGACACTGACTATTGACCGTTGGTTGACAAGACAGTTTGGTCGTTTGCGTGGTGATCTTCTTATTGCAAGAAGTGAAGCTCTTACAAAATCAGGTGAAGAGCGATTTATAAAAGCTCTTACAAAGCTACGCAAAAGTGATCGCAAGAAGCTTGGCGCAATGAAGTCACGCAAGAAGCCATACTTTATAGACGAGCTGTTTAACCCGGCATTTGACCTTAAAAAGAATGCATCTGATTTAGACATAGATCAGTTATCTCGCAAGGTTGCTTCAGCTACAGCTAATAAAGATCGCCTTGCTGTATTACAGTCAACACCACAGCTTAATGAATTAAGAAAAGCAGCGAGAAACCACGTTAAGAATCTAAAGGGTGAGAAAGAAGCACCTTCAACTGGTACGGAGCGTGTGTTCATGGAAACTGTTTTCAAAGATCTTCAAAACAGATTGTTTAGCAAGTATGGTATCAGTATTACAATTGCTGATCTCCAGGCTGTAAACTGGTATCCAGAGAAAGCCTTGTATCAAACGTTCCAGGCTAAAAACTCAATAAGCTCTGCGAAAGACTTTACAAGCGAAGAGGAAAAACCAGACTACTTTAGCGGTGCAAGCGAGGTGGCAAGAGAAAAAGGAATTAAACAAAAAGACATAGACAATGCAATTGAACAACTCGACTTCAGACATGAGTCTGTTAGACAATCTATCGCAAAAGGAAATGAAAGCTTTGGCACAGCAAATCAAGAAGCTGACCTCGAAGGGGTCAGAAAAGCAATCAACCAAGTCCGTGCCGGGCAAGAAGTAACAAGCACTTTCTTCCACCTGGATGAGGAGTTCAACAATTACTCATTAGGGAGTAGATTAGGTGATGTTGAGTACAGCTCGATGCAACCACACGTTGTACAAGCTAAAACTTACCTGGAGCGTAGAATGAATGAAAACCCAGTAATGGAATTGGAAGGTCCAAAGGTGATTAAACATCCAGGGGATATTGCATTCTTGCTTCGCCATATGGAGAGTGAGTCTTCAGAGAGTACATTCTTGGTGGTTCGTGATAGAAACAATCCAAAAAACTACGATGTCACTTATATGACTACCGGTACTGTTAATAGTGCTTCGGTAGATCCTTTGAAAGTAAGACAGATTGTTACCAATTTCCAAGAGACATACGGTGTTGATGTTGATGCGGAAGTAACACTTGTACATAATCATCCTTCGGGCAGCTTAAAAGCTTCACCAGCTGATCTTCAAATGCACAAAAAGCTTTTAGAGATATTCAACAAAGAGCCTAATGTAAAAGTTGGTAACAGTGTTATCATCAACCTTGACTCTGGTAAATATGTGGAATTTGACAAAGGTCAAATAGGGTCTTTTTATACATTCCAATCTGATTTTACCACACTACAGAAGTATGAAAAGCAAACTGGCTTCAAGAATGTTAAAGTACAGAACTTTAACCGTCAAGAACTCTTTAGACCAAGAACAGCGGATAAACTTCAGATAAGAGGTTCAAATTATGTACCAAAATTCTTATCTCATTTTAAGGTTAGTGACACGACAAAGCTTGGTTATATTGTAATGAACCAGGCAAACGAAATCACTCGTATAGCCGTTCTTGATGCTGCTGCTTCCGCTGAAGATATTGGATTGATGATTGAGCGCACAGTTGGTAAGTACGGAAACAACATCATTTTATTCGGTAACGATAAGCCAGCATTAAAAGCTGTAGCTATAGCTTCTTATGAAGGTCTTGATGCACAAAGCGTTAACCTTTTAGATGTAGTTCATATTGAACCTGGTGGTTTGTACAAATCTGGTTCTGACACTGGGGAAATGCCAGGCTATGGTAGTTTTGCTCAATTCACATTAGAAGAGGTAGCAGAAGAATCAATGGAGGGTGCAATGTCTATCCAGGAATCACTGGCTGTTACAGAGATGCAAGCAGAGCAAAGTCCATTGTATCGTGAACGTGACATTGATTTACCAAACATTGATGAGATAAACGATGTGATCCAGGGGCATAAAGCTGGTAAGAAGATATTAGATGAGAATGCTCCATTGAATCCAGGCGATTTAGTTGGTGGCCGTTTAAACCTTAACCTTCTTGATGCTGGACAAAAGAAGTATGGATACAGAATGTCTATTCTATCTGTTCACAAGCCATCTAACCAAAAAGGCAAGAAGTACCAGGAACACAACGGTGTGACTACTTTTGCTCGTGAGAAGGTGGTTAGAAACGTAGATGTGATGACACTGCGTAACGCTTACTTCAACGTAAATGTGAAGGGATCGTCAGAGGTTGGTGCAATGCTGCATAACCGTTTTGTCAAGAAGTTAGATCCAAAGCAAATAAAAGAACTGTACCCAACTGCAAAGAACAAGTTCCCACTTGCTTCTGTAGATGGTGAGTATGTAGATACACCAAGAGAGAACACAAACTTTGACGGTGTAATGATCAAGTACAATCCAATGGCATCACATATGTTTATGGATGTTACCGGTAGACCAATCAAGTTTGCTGAAGAGGTAACCCTTATTGGTGATCGTGCTTATGCTCGTGGTAAAATAGAGTATGCAGAAACAGCCTGGGATCTACACACTGTGCCTGGTATAGGTGTAGAAGGATTCGTAGTGCCAACCAGGGTAACTACAGACCCAGCTAAAATTGAAGCTACGCATAACCAGGTGATGGAAAGCGGATTGCAGTTTAGTATTGATGAAAGCGGTCATGAAAGCCACAACATTCTGGACGATCAAACACTAAATATGCGTAGAACAGCGCAACGCTTTGCCAACTCGTTAGGTGATAGTGAAGCTGATGTTCGCAAGAAGATCTTTGACAACCCAAAGAACTACATCAACCAACAGAACCTGGAAGCAATTAAAGGTAACCTGGAAGAGATGTCTGATGAAGATCTAATCATGATCATGACGGACAATGCCCTGGTTAACTTGAGCTTGAACCCAGAGAACGGTAACGACAACATCTATGTACTTGCTGCTATTGAGCGCATAAACAGAATGCAAGCCAACGGTGAGGACACTGCCGATGCTATTGAAGCTCTTGCTAAAGTTGGTACAACAGTTGGTCGTATGCTGCGCCACTTTGCTGAACTCAAAACAAGCACACCAATTGGTATCGTGCAAATGATTGAGTCTGCTATGGGTAAAGCTGGACGTAGAATGACAGATGCTCAACGCCAGAACCTCATGAAGATTGCCCAGGAGTTTATGGATGCACAGCGTGCGCTCATAGATCACCAGGCTAACTTTGGGACTATGGATTCTGCGGAGTTCACAAAAGAGTTTACCAAGCTGTCTAAAGCTCTGGATAACGTAACCAGAACACTAAACAAGATTACAGCTACTCTGATTCCTAAAAGATACAGCAACCTATTTGGTACATTCATCAAGGGTAACCTTATGACTCCGGTATCATTAGTCACTAACGTTGTAGCAAACATATTTGAGCAAGGTAGATTTATAATCCAACGCCCTATAGAAGGAGCTATACACTTCTTGTCTTTCAAAGCAAGTAGACTGGTATCTAAATACCTGGGCAAAGATGTTGGTGTTAAAGAATACTACGGTCGTGAGGCTGGTGTAACACTACTTGCATTGCCATACGCTATGAAGCAAGGTGCATTAGGATTCGCAGAATCTATTAAAGGTATGTTTGTTAAGCAAGGCGAAACGCAAAAGATTGTACACACCGGTATCAATCCAATGTTTGCAATGTTTGCCGCAGTATCAGATACCAGACTGGGTGATTACTTGAAGAAGGTATTTAAGATGGATCTGATTAACACTGATGTGTTACCACGAACCAAAGAAGGTAAGGTTAAGCCTGGAGACAGAGTGAAGCTTATGATCGAGGGTATGTTTGGTATTGCACCGGACATCGTATTCCGTGCATTAGCAGTGGGTGATTTACCGTTCAGTAGGTTCTCTGGTGCATTCGTAGTATACAATGAGGCGATCAAGAGATTTGGTAGAGCTGCAATTGATACTGATGAGTTCCAAAACTTCTTGAAATACCCACCTCAAGATGTCGTAACAAAGATGTCTCGTGAAGGTCAACGTGCTACATTCCAAGAGAAGAACACAGCTTCTAATGCAATCCTACAGTTTAGAAAAATTGTAGAAGGAAAGGGAACTATTCCTGGAAGAATGATGGGCTTCTTGTTTGACTCGTTTATGCCATACGTTAAGACACCAGCAAACATATTTGTTTCTACAATGAAGATTGCTATGCCTGGTGTTGGGGCTATGTCAGCAATGTATAATTACAGCCAGGGCAACCACAAGAAAGGTAACGAAGATCTTTCTATGGCTATCGTAGGTACAATGATGATTAAGGCTGCCGATCTGTTAATTGCTGCTGGTGCTATCATTGGTGCATTCACTGATGAGGACAAAGAAGAAAAGTCATTGCAGTACGCATACACTGGTGGTCCAATGCGTGTAAACCAAACAGCTATCCGTAGATACCTATTGTCTTTCAATGAAGAAGATCTACAATTCCAGGAAGGAGATAACTGGATGAAGATTGATAAGTCTGGTATTATTGGTGTTGTGATGGGCGCAAGAGCTACAGCAACTAAAGGTTTAGATCATACAGCGAAGAGCAAGAAGAACATTTGGTACGCTCCAGGTGAGGACAGCTTGTTTGATACGCAGTTTATGATCAACTACTTTAACCCAGCTATGATGACCGGTACATTTAAGTTCATCAACTCTATGAGCTTCTTGCAAGGTGCGAACAGCTTGTTAAGCTTGATCGCTGGTGATGAAGAAGGCTACGAAATGCAAAGAAACATTGATAACTGGTTTAGATCAGTAACCAGTGTAGCACTGCCAAACACAATCAGTGCTTTTAACCGTGCTAACCGTAGTCATATGCCTATATTCCGTAACAAGGATATTGCCAGAAGAATGCAGTACATCCTTTTAGACAAGACCTTTAACGTGGAAGGTTACCCATCCAGAGTAGACATGGTAGGGCGAGACATCCTACAAACACCTGAAGGAAAGAACCCATACTACTACCATATGTTTAGTGTTCTGAAAGGTCAAGAGGTAGATCCTCATCCAGTAATCCGTGAGTACCACAGATTGATGACAGCCACCGGAGATGGATCATGGCTACCTTCTGCGCCAAGCAAGATCACAAGCTATTACTACAGTCCTACAAAAACAGACTTGGGTTCTGAAACATACAATGAGATTGTATCGATGCTCGGACCGGGCGAGAAGGTTAAGATGCGCTTTGAAGAAAAGGATTTAACCAGAATCCAAAAGATGTATTACCAGGATCTAACCAAGAACGTTGAGAGTCTAATGGCTACTGACAGTTACGCTGAAGCGCAAGACGATCGTAAGGTAGAGCTGATCCAGGGCGTAATCGCAGACACACGCAAGATGCAGTACGTTGTTTCACGTGATCCTATATTTGGATCTGTTAAGTTGAAAAACGAATGGTATAAAGAGTTCTTGAAGCTTACAGTTGAAGGAGCTAAAGGATTAAAAGAACAACTAAAAGAAAGTGAAGAATGAAATTAGAGGTAATTAGATACCACACTTCCGATGATTATACTTTAGGTATGTTGCTTGATGTAACGGAGGGGCGCAAGTTCCTCTGTTACACATTGGAAGATGAGTACAGAGAAGAAAAGGTAATGCACGAAACCAGAATCCCAGCTGGTACTTACAAGATCACACTACGTACTGTAGGCGGCTTTCACGGTCGATACGAAAAGAAGTACGGTAGTATGCACAAGGGAATGCTATGGGTACGTGACGTTCCAGGCTTTGAGTACATCCTGATCCACACCGGTAACACTGATGAACACACCAGTGGATGTTTGTTGGTAGGGAACAGCTCGGACTACAAAGGTTTTATTGGAAGTTCTGTTGATGCTTACAAGAGGGTGTATCCCGGCATTGCTGCTGCACTGGAATCTGGCGAGGATGTGGAGATTACTTACACTGATTTTGACCTTTGATATAACCCTTATCTTTGACCTATGAAAAAGTTTTTTGAGATATTTAAAATAGATAACACCTGGAACGAGAAGACTATTATTGGATTCTTGAGTTTTGCTGTTATGATTTTGGTAATGATCGCTGACGTTGTTACTGGTGCTATAGGTAAGGATTTACCTATTAATGAGTTTACATACAACAGTTTTGTATATATAACCTTGGGTTCGTTTGGGATTGCTGGCCTGGAGAAGTTTGCTAAACAATGAACGAGACAGATTTAAAACTATTGTTTGTAAATTTTTTCAGCTTTGGAGTATCCATGGCTACAGTAGAAGTTGGTTTAAAGATCGCACTGTTACTAATATCGATAGGGTATACAGCTCAACGCTGGTATATGCTGCAAAAAGAAAAGAATGATGAATAAGATTACTTCAGTAAGAGCAGTATATGCATTGATTGCATTGCTTTTAATTATTGGTGTTGCTAATGATTGGATGGGCCTAATTGTTTTTGTTGCCTTTATGCTAATCTTTGGAGCATGGACTCGCAAATGTCCTTCAATGTGGTTGTTTGAAAAAATAGGATTCCGCAAGACAGAACTGTAATGAACGCTTTGGATGGCATATCAAGAAGATCAATAGTATGCTTGATTTGTTCTACACTGATTATGCTAACCTTTTTTGTGTTCAAGACACTTGTTGTATTTAAATACATACACCACTCAACCTTTACTCACTATTTTGAATGGCTATCTGTAATTGCTTTTATGCCTCCGTTTTTTATGGTGGTGCAAGAGTTTTTGCAAAACAAAGCAGAGATCAAGAAAGATCTGGGTAAAAAGAATATATACCTGGAACACGCTGCTAAAATCATACGTCATGATATGCATAGCGGTATCAATACCTATTTACCAAGAGGTATAAAATCATTAAACCGTAGGCTTACTAATAAGAACATTAAAGACTTACGGATTAGCGCACCTTTAAAGCTTATTGAAGATGGACTACACCATGCCCAGAAAGTGTATGCTGGTGTATACGAGTTTACGAACCTGGTGAAGGAGAACGCAGTGCTAAACAAAGCTACGTGTAACGTAAAGGATGTATTGACGAACTATTTAAAACTGACAGCATATAAAAATCAAGTTGTCTTATCTGATAACTTGCCAGATGCATTAGATATTAATGAGGCATTATTTTGTACCGCCCTGGATAATTTTATAAGGAATGGGTTAAAGTATAATGATAGCGGAACAAAGTGGGTAAAAATATACCATGAAGGCAGCTATCATGTTGGTTCTTTTATTGTTGTAGAAGACAACGGTAGAGGAATCACAGCAGAAGAGTTTATAGAATTTTCCAAACCATACACCAGAAGAGAAGGACAGAAAGAATCTGGAACTGGATTAGGCTTAAACATATCTATTGAAATATTAAAAGAACACGGATACAATGTGTTTGCTAAAAAAACTACTAACGGTACGAAAGTATATATAAAATTATGATTGATACATTAATGCTCATAGATGACGAGAACTTATTTCACCTGGTGTTTGAGGATGCTTGTTCAATGCTTGATATAGCTTTGTCTATAGAGTCTTTAGACAGCTCGGATGAAGCTGATAAAAAATTTAAAGCATGGTTTCCGGATGATCCAGATCATGAACGTCCACAATGTGTATTTGTAGATCTAAATATTATTGGATCTTCCTTCGATGGCATTGAAATGATACGTAAGATAAACACAGATTACGGCAATGGATGTGTTATAGGTATTATATCAAGTAGCTCTGACCAAGAAGAAATAGAAAAAGCTAAAGCTGTAGGCGCACAGTTTTGGATTATCAAGTCAGACGATATTGAACCAAGACTTGAGGAATTCCACAGCGACTACGAAGGATACGTTAATAAAAAAAACCCATTTAAAGTTTATAGATAATGAAGGAGTTTAGAGTTGCAATCATTTTCTTTTTGTTGCTGGCTGTTGCCGGTTTACTGGTCCAAAAGAACAAAAAGGACTACGAGACTGGTTATCTAATCAATGGGAATCCTGATAATAGCTATTTAGATAGCACAAGAGTATACGGTTGCGGTGATTAGCTCTAAAGACACAGTAAAGCAAGCAATATTAAAGGCACGATCTAAAAAAGTTTACATCGAAGGAAACTTTATAAAGCTGTTGTCTGAATCTACTGATGCTGATGTAAAAGAGTATATAAAAGAATGTAAGCGAAGGGATTTAGCATCTAGGCGCAAACGTTTGGACATAACAAAGCAAGTTCAAAAACAAAACCAGGAGTTAGAGCAAGCAGCAATAGAACGTGGTGCGTTAGTCTTGGAGTTGCAAAATTCACTGGAGCAAACTCAATCTGCAAAGAAAGAAGCAGAAGCCTTACGTGATGAAGCATTAGGCGATTTGGATCTGATGCAAAAGAAGACACAGTTTGAGCTAATCAGTACAATAGTAAGAGTTGCTTTATATGTAATTATTGGCGTAGGAATACTTACAACATTAATGTATGGTTGGGCAATATTCTCTGGAGTAGATACCCAGATAATCGGAAGCACCTGGTCTAATATGTTTGGTATATTACTTACGAATGCCTTTAGTATCGTAGGTACTATTATGGGTGTGAAATACGCAACAGATAAAGAATAATATTAAAAATGAAATGGTTAATCAAGACAAGCTTACTCACGCTATTATTAACTTCATGCAGCGCGCAATGGCATCTAAAGACAGCGATCAAAAAAGATCCATTGATCCTGGAGAAAGACACGCTAACTGTAGTGGACACCTTTGTAACTGCTCCGGTTGCAATCCATGATACAATAACGCTAAAACAGCGTGACACCATAACAATAACCAAAGACAAGCTCACGGTTAAAATTGTTAGATCATTTGATACTATCGCAATAGAAGCTGAATGCGCTTCTGACACCATAATTAGAACTATTGAAGTCCCATACGAGAAAGTTGTGTACGTTCAGCAAAAGACATTAAAACAAAAACTACAGACCTGGGCGTTATACCTGGTTGTAGCTTTTATAGGTTTTAAGTTTATTCAACGAGCAGCTGATAAATTCTTTGATGCGTAAGAAAAACAAAGCATTACAAAATACCAACTCTAAAGGCAAGTGGTGCGAATATGCACCGGTTGAGTGCGGTAGTAAATGTTGTAAGGGATCTACAAAAAACGAGAAGTAAAGCTCTTGTACTCGTCAATTGATATGTGAGATTTCGACAGCCAGTGCGCCCGCTCTTCTTCACTATCACAAAACTTCTCAAGTACCCGGCACAAGTTTACCCTGACTGATTCGTAGTTGTCTACATTGCCTCCTCTGCTGTATATCTTCTCTTCAAGTATGTAGCTGTCTATAACTTCATCCATTGCAGCTACCAGGCGTGACATATCTCTTTCAACTAAAATCAAGTCTCTTACCTTCCTGGAAGCGTGTATAACAGTTGCGTGATCCTTGTCCAGGAATCCACCGATCTCCGCAGTCTTATAACCTCTATTTCGCAGTGAGTACATGAAGGTGTGGCGTATGTCAATGACATCACGTTTTCTGGTCTTATCTCTCATGTCTACGCTGAAATATTCGTTGACCTTGTCAATCAGCTTGTTGACTTGTATTTTGTTCATGTGCATGAAATTTAGGAAGAGCGAAGTTAACAATAATGTGTACAACGCCCAAGAAATATAAGGTTTAAAGAGTGAACGCAGATTATTTTCACATTTTTGTGGAAAAAGGTTGTATATGTCCCAGGCGTTTCTTAAATTGCAGTATAATAAAACGAGAGAGATCATGACAAAAATTAGCAAAGGACTTTATCAGACAAACTGTGACGGCCATATAATTGAGGTACGGAACGTTTCTGAATTTATTAGTGGAACACTGGTGTGGGAGATCATAAGCGGCACACTGGACCTGGAATTGAACACGGAAAAATTAGACACTTTGTACTCTACAAAGAAAGAATGTCTGGAGGTATTACCAGAGATCGTCAAAACATCACCTTTAATTTAATGACTATGGCACTTTTACCAATTTTACTTTTGTTGTTACTAACCATAAATAAAAACGAGAGACTATGAAATTAGGAACAGAAACCGGTTCTGTAATGAACCACTTGATAAGCAATAACCCTACACCTCCAGTAGTAGGAAAAGGGGCCACAGAGTTAATGTGGACTGACCGCCACGCATACTTCGTTAATGAGGTGTCGAAAGATGGCAAGAGATGCGTAATAGAAAAAGCTAAACCTATACGCACTGACGATAGAGGTATGGCTGAATCCCAGGATTACAAGTTTGAGCGCACGGGCCATACCACGGAGCTTCGCTTTAAGTGGGGTAAGTGGAGATACCAAGGCGGAAACGAATGGAACAATAGCAAGTGGTATCCTATAAGTATTGTGTTCGGGTATATGGACGAATACCATGATTTTTCATTTTAATATATAGATTTATGAGAGAAGATTTAATTACGGCTTTAAAGAGCCATGACTGGACCTACGAGTATGCTGATGACTACAAGAAGTATCAGCGAGGAAGCAACCAAAGAAAAGCTATTTACGCAATGATTAGCGTTGCTAAAGAGCAAGGTTGGGGAGATGATGCAGATCAGTTGTATAACGAATACAAGAAGTGATGCCGTACAGAAATATTTATGGGGAGAGTTGTTACTGTTTTGGTTGGTTACAAGCTGATCCAGGCAGTGATGACTTCAAGCCAACGACTGGAGGAAATACAGTCTGGGCTAAAAACAAGAGAAAGGCAATTAGCATTGTCAATAAACAGCAGAAGCAATTCGAGAAAGAGCATCCAGATTACGTTAGGCTGCGTGTGAATGTAGAAACAGTACGTATACTAAAGTCTGCTGAAGCACATCGAGAGTATGATTACGGATTGTATTTAATGACCATATGACACCGAGAGAAAAAGCATATAAAAGAGTATTGGACGAGCTGTATCCTGGCCTTGTGGTCAGACCATTAAGCGAAGATTCATTGAGCGAAGGTTTAGTGCTGTCAGCTGAAAATGATGTCCGTACAAAGAGTGGCATACCTCTGATCGATTACTACCATGAAGTGGAATGTGAACTATCTGGAGGATGGCAGACTGGAGAGCTGTACGAGATGGGCGTAAGCTTTGAGTTCCAGGGATGGGTGGAAAAGCACCCATTACTGCACGTTGAATGGGAGAACCCTGGCGTGCTTAATCTATACATTGTAGAATATGACTGATGATTATTTAAGAGCAAGGATAGAAGCTTTAGAGCTGGAGTTAGAAGCTACAGTTGAGGCGTATACCGAAGCAAACCGTAACATATCCAAGGAATCTTCATTAAAGATCCTTAAGTTAGCGGTAGAAAGAATTAAAATTCAATTAATTAAACAAAAGGAAGATGGCACAACATCAATTCAAAACGACCAACATTAAGGGCAAAGCCTACGTTGAAGTCAACGAACGTATTAAGTTCTTTAGAACAGACAAGAAGTATCAATTCTACGGATTGGAATCAGAGATCGTCAAGTTAGATGATAGTGAGTGTGTGATCATTGCACGCATTGTAGATCCAGAGAACAGAATCGTAGCTACCGGCATTGCCCAGGAATACAAATCCGCATCAAGGATCAACAGCACAAGTTACGTTGAGAACTGCGAGACAAGTGCCTGGGGTCGTGCATTGGGTAATTTAGGCATTGGTATCGATACCAGTATTGCTACAGCTGAAGAAGTGAACAATGCGATTCACCAACAGACAAACCCAACAAAGCCAAAGGCTGATGTCTTTAAGCAAGCCCTACAACACCTGGAGGGATCAAAAACAAAGGATACTGCATTAGAGCGTATCCTGGGCAAGTACGGTGATCAATTTACTCCAGATCAAATCAAACAATTAAAAGCCTTGGTGTAATGGAGTTTGCTAATAAGCTTCAAGCCATTACCGGGAAAGATTATGTCAGCTACAGCTCGATTAAGTATGCGATTGCGGATATGCGATTGTTTGAGCTGTATATGGCTGGTAAACTAAAGAAAGAATCCGCTGCTTTATCATTTGGTAGCGTGTATGATCTATTGCTTTTTGAACCTAACAAGTTTGAGGAACAATATGTAGTCTTTGATGACTCCGAGATTATTGAGGGTATAAACTCAAAGAATCCAAGGATCACTAAAGTCTACAAAGAATGGAAATCAGATTTCCTTAAACAGATCGGTAACCGGGATATGGTATTGGCCGAGGATTACCAAATGGCAATTGATATGATTACGAGACTACAAGATACTGGCATTATAGACCAGTACATGACTGGTGAATATCAAGTTGAGTTTAACACATTTATTGGTGATGTTCCAGTCCGTGGATTTTTTGACTGTTTAGGCGATGGTTATGTAACAGATAGCAAAAGCACACGATCTGTTACTGGCTTTCGATATGATGTTCCAAAGTTTGGATATGATATCCAGGCATACATTTACAAGGAGGTATCCGGCAAGGATGACTTCTACTGGGTTGCCCAGGAAAAGACCTACCCTTATTTACCAGGGGTCTATCGTGCGAGTGATGTAAGTATACAGCGTGGTCACGATAAATTTTGGAGAGCTGTGGAGACGATACGAGAGTACCTTGAAGGCAACAAGTCTACAGATCTATTTTACATTGCCGAAGAACTTTAACGTTTCATTTTTAAACAATTTCGTATGTACGAGAAAAAAGAGTACAAGAACGATGGAGTCCTGATGGGCAACATCAATTCCCCAATGGTAACGTTCCGTTGTGGAATTACATTAGACCAAGCAAAAGACTTGGTTAAGTATGCCAATGACAAAGGTTGGATCAACTTCGATGTGATGCACACCAAGAATGGCAAATCAATTATGAAAGTAATCGATCCAAGATTGGTTGCTGCAAATGCTAATGCACCAGAGGCTGTTGCTTCTGAAGATGGATTGCCATTTTAATTTAATGGGCTGCCGGGTAACCGGTGGCCCTTTTATAACCTTATATGCAAGTACCAATTTATTATACAGTATGCCGTATCATGTGGAAGACAAAGCGAAGCAAGGGTGTGAAGGATGTCTGGTTAATCAGCCATCACAAAACAGTATCCCAGATCCAGGCAAACAAATTAGATTGGATCAAGGGACACTACTTTAAGAACACCAAAGTGAAACCAGACGTGTTGGTCCAGGAGATTAAAAGTCAGAAACAGATAGGTACTACATCAAGACCAGAATTAAGAGAGGATGATTAAGAGATATTTAAGAAAACAAAAGCACAGAGTATATGTGCGTTCGCTACTCAACGAATTACGTTGGGACACAATCAACACTACAATATCGGCATCAACAACCGGATGGACGGTGGGTGTAACTACACACCTGGAGAACAACGGTAGACTGATTCGTAAATACGAGAGGAGATTGAGATGGCTAAAGTTTTAGAGTTTGATCGATTTAGAGAAGCTGTAAAGCTATTGGCTTTGTACCAGGTAACCTTGGAGCAGATGGATATGTTTCGCCAGACAAAGATGTATAGACATAGTATCAAGCAAAGGATGCAAAGTTTGGAAAAGGATATTGAGCAGCTTATAAAGAAGCCGGTGGTAAAATTAGACAATACAGATTTTGACATCTTCCAGGAGATACAAATAAAGGTTGACACCATTTTAGATTTGTCTATTGATGAGCTTACACAACTGCGTGTGATAGTGGAAAACACCAGAAACACAGATCCTCACAACGATGAACCTTAAATTGTCACAAAACAATGGTGCTTATTTACACCACTAACAAGAGTTTAAGCATATAAAGATGGGTTTATCCATCTTCGGGGAAAAGTTCGGGGAAAAGTTCAAGCCATTAAAAATAGGCGCACACATATAAAAATAGGCGCAAATTAGAAACCTTTAAAACAAAAGAGAAATGAAAGAAGAGGAATTACACCCAATAGACATTAGTGTGATGTTCAATGATGGTACTATTCACACATTTGAAAATGCAATGTATTACGAGACATATGGGGATGATAGTAGATACTATATTCAGTTAAAAGGAGGTAAGCGATTAGTCATTGACAAGGCTGATGTGAAGTTTGTTGAACTGCCTTATCTGAATAAAAACCTTTAAAACAAAAGAGAAATGAGTGAGAACAAACTAACACCAATGCAAGAGCATTACGAACTATTAGTTTGGTGGCGAGATGAGATAATTAAGAAAAAACACGCAGTACCCGAAAACATAGAGTATTATGACGGTATGATATGGGCTTTTGAATTACTAATGAATAGTATTGAGGTAAAGGGGCTTGAGAAAGAGAAAGAGGTGATGTGTGAGTTTGGGGAGAATGTAAGAGGAGCAATGCTTAAATCTGATAAACATAGAACCACTGAAGAAGTATATAACGAAACCTTTAAAACAAAAGAGAAATGAAACAGATTAAACGATTCTTTAAACACCTTGCTTGGTTAGAGCAAGAGAGAGTCAAAGCAATGATTCATTGTGGTAGACCAACATCAATTTAACACCAAATGGAAGACATGATAGCATTATGCAATCGAGATAAAGAAGAGTATGGGATCGAACGTGATTGATACCATAATCGGTATTGTGATTGTGGTTTCTTGGAATTCTTTCTTGATATACCGCTGGTGGAAACAACCAAATAACAATCAGAGTGATTGAGATAGACGTAACCGAAGAGCAACTGAAAAGAGCTGAAACTCGTTTTGAGTTTAAAGAGCTCCGTGGTTCTATCACTAAAGGTGATGGTAATCTAGCGGGCGCTCTCGGTGAGATCATCGTCTTAGATGTTTTGGAAGAGAGAGGTAACGATGTTGCTGATGTTAGCACATACGACTACGACCTCAAGGCTAATGGGTTAACCATTGATGTTAAAAGCAAGAGGACCAACTATGCTCCCCGGGAAGGATTCCGGGTGACAGTGTCAGCGTGGAATACAAAGCAGCGGTGTGACTACTACATGTTCACCTATGTAACAAACGACATGAGCAAGGTTTATATAGCAGGGTATATGCCTAAAGATGAGTTCTTTGAAAAAGCCACATTCCATAAAAAGGGAGATCCCGATCCTGGTGAGCTCGCTAATAGAGACTGGAGATTTGCTTACGATTGCTACTTAATGAATTTAGAACAATTAAATAAACTGTCATGAACAAAAAGGAAACCATCATTGAGCTTTATGCTGACACAGACGAAATTTTATTTGCCGACGGATACGACGATTGTATCATAGGTTTTGATCCGGTAGGCTGGAAAGTCATCTACTCAAGAAGCCAGTGCATAGATAAGCTTTGTCTGGTAGACGAGATGAGTAGCGAAGATGCTATTGATTGGCTAGAGTACAATACCTTCAATGCATACGTTGGTGAAAAGACACCTATCTTTGCAGAGGATTTAGAATGGGATATCGTGTTTGAAGAACCAGAAGACTTTTTTAATACCGACGAGTTCCTAGCAATGGGTTGGTTTAAACGACTATGGTGCAGAATTAAAATAGCTTTTATTACCTTTATATCATTATGAGTTATAGAGAAGACCCTAATGCTAAGATGGTGATTGACTGTGTTTTGCGCAGGAACGCTAAGATGTTTACTGATCTGGGAGTAGACAGCAGTCCGGAAGAATATGCTAGAGCTAGAAAGATAGAGAACGATCGTCTGCGGAAAATACGCAAGTTTGATCCAGAGAAAATAGACCGTCTACTAATAGAATGAGCCAATAAACTACTGACGGAAAACGTTAGTATTAAAAGTATTTTAAATGGCTGGACTTGTAGAAATAGAAGGTTACGACGAGAAGGTTGTCAATATATGCCCAAACGGAACTTCGGGTGAGGTTATTGAGATCGCTGAACTGCTCATACAGCTCCCTAAGAAACCAGCTAAGAAAGATATTCTGTTTAGCGGTTACAGTAAGGAAGATCAGTACTGGCGCCGCACAGAAATGCCTGGAGACCTCAAGCGTGTCCGATCCATGGATGAGTGGCTTGAAGCACCAAAAGAATTCAGAGACAAGCACATCGAGTTTATACAGAAAGAGTTTACCCGTCGTAATGAAGGGGTTTGGTTTATGAACAACGGTATCGCTACCTACCTTACCGGTCGTCATTACATGATGCTCCAATGGTCCAAGCTCGATATTGGATATCCTTACTACTTAGAGTTTCAGCACCGATTGTTTCTTCACCAACGAGCATGTGAGTGTGACCCGAGAAGTATGGGTCAGATATACACCAAGTGTAGACGTTCTGGATATACGAACATGTCTGCAGCTGTGTTGCTCGATGAGGCAACCCAAGTGAAAGACAAGCTATTAGGACTACAGTCTAAGACGGGTAAGGACGCGCAGGAAAATATCTTTATGAAGAAGGTGGTCTACATGTTTAAGACCTACCCATTCTTTTTCAAGCCTATACAAGATGGTACAACAAACCCGCGTATGGAACTCGCTTTTCGTGAACCCAGTAAGCGGATTACCAAGAACAATAAAACCACTAGTAAAGGCGAAGCTCTTAATAGTATTATTAACTGGAAAAACACTACTAATAATGCCTACGATGGAGAGAAGCTCCACATGCTGTACTTGGATGAGGCTGGTAAATGGGAAAAGCCTACTGACATACGAGAGGCATGGAGAATACAAAAGACTTGTCTCATTGTAGGGCGTAAGATTATTGGAACCGCTATTGTTGGATCCACGGTTAATCCAATGGATAAGGGCGGAAAAGAGTATAAAGACCTATGGGCAGACTCTGACCCCAACAAGCGCAACGATAACGGCAGGACAAGATCTGGACTATATAGAATATTCATACCAGCCTATGAAGCTCTAGAGGGATTCTTTGATAGATACGGGAATCCAATAGTTGAAAATCCAGAAAAACCAGTGATGGGTATTGACGATGAAGAGGTGACTATAGGCGCAAAGACGTTCTTGAAAAATGAACGCAGGTCTCTAAACGATGATCACTCAGAACTTAACGAGGTGATACGACAGTTCCCCTTCACAGAAGATGAAGCTTTCCGGGATAGTATCCAGGGTTCGCTGTTCAACCTCACAAAGATATACGAGCAGGTTCAGCACAACGACGGGCTGTATCCTAATCCGGTTGTCATAGGTAATTTCGTTTGGGAAAACGGTGTTCAAGATTCTAAGGTTATATTTGCCCCAGACATGAACGGCAGGTTTAGAGTTGCTTGGCAGCCTCCGGCTGAATACCGGAATAAGATTGTGAACGAACGCGGCAAGCGATTGCCCGGGAACGCTCATATTGGTGTTGGTGGGGTCGATAGTTACGACCTTGATGCTACACTTGATGGACGTGGTTCAAAGGGTGCAATGCACCTTTACAACAAGTTTAATATGACAGCGCCATCTAACATGTTTGTAGTAGAATATGCTTCTCGACCTCCCCTCGCTAAAATATTCTATGAAGATGTGTTGATGGCTGCTGTTTATTATGGGTATCCTATACTCATAGAAAACAACAAGTACGGCATTGCTAGATACTTCGAGCAGCGTGGATACGACGGGTATCTCATGGACCGACCTCAGCACTTAGCTTCTGCTTCTAGCAAAGTTAATGTCAAAACAAAAGGTATTCCATCCAACTCTGCAGATGTTATACAGTCCCATGCGCAGGCCATAGAAGACTACATCCACAACCATGTAGGTATGAACGGTGAGGCCATGCAGTTTGGTAACATGTATTTCAATAGAACGCTAGAGGATTGGATTGGATTTAAGATCGACAATCGAACAAAATACGATTTAACAATTTCGAGCGGCCTTGCTTTATTAGCGGCACAAAAAGTTAAGCAAGAAAAAAAGCGATCAGACTTTTCCGAAAAGAAGTTCTTCCGTAAGTATAAGTTCAATGCCTAGGAATATTGCGTGTAGTGATTTAGTATATTTGCAAGGAATACTTTATCTCACGAAATGTTTGATAGTAATAAAAAATCCGATAGATACGGGAACTTCCCCGACCCACTAGCTTCCCCGGAAGTTAAATTGTCTCCAGCTTTTGGCCTTAAATACGCCATGGCTATAGAGTCACAGTGGGGTAATGCGGCAGACGAGGGTTCTCTCTACTACCGTAGAAAGAAAGAATTTGAGAATTGCCGTGACTACGCAAACGGAACTCAAGACACTTCTAAGTATAAGCAGATTCTAAACTCCTTAGATCCGAATAACGGTGACGGGACGCTACTGAATCTTGACTGGACGCCAGTACCAATTGTACCTAAGTTCATTAAGATTGTGGTCAATAAGATTCTATCTGCCGACCCATATCCAAACGTAGAGGCTGTTGACCCATTATCACGTACGGAGAAGGACAAGAAGAAAAACAGACTAAAGGCACAAATCCTAACCAAAGATTTTTTGGCAAAGGCAAAGGGTGCTGGATTAGAAACAGAAGTTGACCCGGAAGCTTTACCAGAAAACATGGAGGAAGCAGAGATCTTCATGGATACCGGTGTGAAGACACAAGCAGAGATTGCTAGTCAGATCGCCACTAAGATGACTCTCGACTGGAACAACTTTAACGATTCGACATACCGTCGTGCAATCAATGACCTAGCTAGTATTGGTATAGCGGTTATTAAGCGCGACAATGACCCGAACTACGGGATTACAGAAAACTACGTAGACCCATCGCACTTCATCCACAGCTACACTGAGGATCCGAATTTTGATGACCTAGTTTACGCAGGACACATTAAGCGTATTACTATCCAAGAACTTAAGCGTCTCGCAGGAGAACAGTTTACGGAAGAGCAGTACTACGAAATTGGCAATACGGTGCGTAACCGTTTCCAGAACGATCCTTCTCGTCTTACGCATTCTTACTACGATAAGAGCCTTCAACGCGCGTCTTACGGGTATGATGAGTATTTCGTAGAGGTGATGGACTTTGAGTTCTTGTCGGTAGATAAAATTTACTACGAAGAGAAAGAGTCTCGTCATGGGAATAAGAACTTCTTCTACAAGGGTTCTGAGTATAAAGCTCCTCAAGAATCTGTGTACGAGCGTGTGGGCCACTGCCTTCACAACACCACAGTGTACGGTGGTAGTTTTATACTAGGTACAAAACACCTATTCAACTACGGGATTAAGAAGAACATCCCTAAGAATATTCACGATATTACAAAGGCTCGTCTATCGTACAGCGTGGTTGCTACAAACCTACGCCGCATGATGCCTAAGTCTATTGTCTCTTCTATTATTGGGTTTGCAGATCAACTTCAGCTTACTCACTTAAAGATTCAGCAGGCTATTGCTAAGGCCAAGCCAGAC
>Ga0209603_1001214_pt1 | contig 27370 bp, 31 predicted proteins | sample COGITO_mtgs_1206_FD_184812 | JGI IMG/M metagenome (GOLD analysis project Ga0209603, IMG submission 184812) | Pelagic marine microbial communities from North Sea - COGITO_mtgs_120607 (SPAdes) (version 2) | ecosystem: Environmental > Aquatic > Marine > Epipelagic ... | reverse complement strand
TGCCACGCCGGTGCTGTCTGTGGTTGTTGCCACGCCGGTGCTGTCTGTGGTTGTTGCCACGCCGGTGCTGTCTGTTGCCACGCCGGTGCTGTCTGCGGCCATTCTGCTACTGCCTGTGGTGCTGCCTGTGGCCATTCTGGTGCTAGGTGTGTCTGTTGCAACCCTGCTTCTGCCGCATATGTTGTGTGTGACGACCATTCGCTAGTGGGCATCCAATTGTCCATAAACAGGTCGTCGTCTTGGTCCATGGATTCTGGTACCCAGTCGTCGTCATCCCATGTTTTTTGATATGTTGGGTCGGTATAGACTTCATTAAAATTGGACCCAATTTTTGGTTCTTTGCCCATAAGAATTTGTTCTGAAATGCCTGACAGTTCGTCGGATAAATTCTTGTATGCGGCGTGATGAAAAATTTCTACAGGTTGCTCAAAGGTTGCCCGCTTTATTGGTGTGATGCCGTCCATCATTTTTTTGACCCCGTGTCGAGTGAGAGCGGTGATGTGACCGGACCACGTCATCCAGTCGACGATGAGCATGTGGTGACGTACGTTTACGTATATGCCGTACGCGCCGAGCACTCCGTGTATTTCGCGCAGGAGGGCCGTCCGGGCTGCTTCGATACCGTACGACTTTGCGATGGCAAAAATGTCATTGCATTTGATATTATTTTGCTCAATGCCCTCGACGCTGAAGAGATATTCGAGGCCGGCTCCCTGAATGTCAAATACAAACTTGCTACCGACGACCTTGGGGACAATATGTGGAAAGTGTTTGCTTCCTTTAATCACAGCATCCAAGACGTGTTTCATGTGAGAGTAAAACGTGTCCTCTTGGACGCGTTGTTTCCGACTACGGGCGAACAATAGTGGTACGTCGTCCACTGGGTCCACGTACGCAAACGCGACGTGCTTACTTATGGGCATGGACCGTAGCGTATTGACGACATCGTAAATGTCGGTGTCGCGTTGAATCAGCTGTTTTCTGTCGAGCACGCAGCGCATGACAAGCTTGGACTTTTTGTTGGACCACCGTTGATTGTCGGGAAGCGCTAGATATTCTTCGATTTCGGAGGTGACATCGTGGCGCACGTAGCGATGTTCCAACAAAATGTCACGGACAGACGTCCGTTGGATTTTGGTCTGTATTTTCCAGGCGCGCTCTGGCTCTTTCGCATGGGTGTATACCGTACAGTACGGCGTTTTTATTTTGGACGCGCCGTTAATGAGCTCTTCAAAGCGCGGCACGCCGAGCGTGACGTTTTTGGCGCTATTTCCCGCAGAATGAAACGTATTGAGTGTCATTTGCATGGTGGGTTCGCCAATGGATTGTGCGGCAAGCACGCCGACCATTTCACCCGGTGAGACAACTGCTTGTCTCCATTTTTTGCGCAAAATGTCGATGACCTGTTGGAGTGCTTCTGGTGAGCACACGGGTGCAACACGCCTGCATGCAAGTACGGAGAGAACGTAGGCGTGTGTCAATTTGTTGGAGGCGACGTCTTGAAGCAACGGTTGCACAATATGTTGTGCATTTAAGAGTGACGTGTGTCCATCATCTTTCAATTTGTCCAAGATGCGCTGTGCGGGGACGACAATGGCCCATTTGGACCCCTGTTCAAATTTGTTGACCGCCGAGAGCTTCCACACGTTGTAAGCGGCTAAAATTTGTGACCATTCACTAGTGAACGTTTGGTACGTGGCGGCGAGGGCCTGGGGCGAATCGACGTCTTGAAACGGAAAGTCGACCATTTCGTGATGCATGCTGTCAAGGCCGTCTTCCCCGTACTGGAACTGCATAATTCGCTGCTGAGAGTCGCGCACGGTGTTGTCATTGGCCACGTGCAGCGACTCAAGCGACTTGACGAGACGCCGTTGAATATATCCAGTGGTTGACGTCTTGACAGCCGTATCAATCAGTCCTTCACGCCCGCCGACCGTGTGGTGCCAGTATTCGTCGGGTGTGAGTCCGTCAATGTACGAGTGCTTGACAAATCCCTTCGACCGTGCCGAAATGTCGCCTGGGCGAAACATGGGCAGTGTACGCCCTTTGAGCGTGGCCTGCATGCGTTTGCCACTGCAATTTTGCTGGCCGACACAGGCCATAATTTGCATGATGTTGACCAAGGACCCTTTGGAACCACTTTTTACCATGAGACCGAGGCAGTTGTCCTTGGACATGTCGTTTTGTGCAATTAATCCCATAGAGTCACGCGTCTGGTTCAGAGTTTGATTGATAAGCGCTTCGGGATTTTTGTGTTCTTTATAGAGTCTTGCGACGTCGGTGTCGATAGTGGCACACTCTTGACGCACGCGCTCGGCCGTCGAATCGGAGATGCGCATGTCACCGATGCCGATGGAAAACCCCTGGGTCGAAAACCAGATGTGGTTGATTCGCTGTAGTTCGTTAATGAATTGCACGGTGCGCTCGGGCCCGTAGTCGTTGTATAACATGTGGATAATAGAGCCATGGCCCCGACCGAGATGTTTTTTGCTCAATTGGCCTGAAACGAGCTGACCGTCGCGAATGACGACGCCGGCCGCACTCCAGCGCATGTCCGCCGGAAACAACAGGGACACACACTGGCGTCCCGTCCAACGTTGGTGAGGGTGCACAATGGCAGGCGGGGGCAACTTGCCCCCCTCAACCCACATGCAAATATCACACATTTCAGCGCGGTCCAAAAACACATCGGGTGACGTCATCATGTACGACGATAGCAGCGAGTCCTGCACTATGCCCATCACTGGTCGGTTGGCCTGCGGCGACACGATGTTCTTGGCCACCGACATCAACTCCTGCGCGTCGGCACGGGACGCAAACGTCTGCAGGGCGTGTAAATTCATCTCGTCACCGTCGAAATCGGCATTGTACGGGGTCGTACACGTTAAATTGAGGCGAAACGTCTTGCCCGTCATGATTTTCGCCCGATGGCACATAATGGACATTTTATGGAGGGACGGTTGTCGATTGAACAGGACCAGGTCTCCGTCGCGGAGTTGACGTTCGACGGACCACCCGACCTGTACGTCTGCTTGGCCGCGCACTGTGCGTTGGTCAAAACGCACGCCGTCGTTGTTGATAACGTAGCGAATGCGCGGGTCTTGTTTGGAGACCATCTCGCGTATCGTATCATAGTTGAATCGATTCACGTGCTCGACCACGGTGAGCGTCTCGGCGACTTGTTTCGGAACACCCACGTCGCGCATATCCATCATGGCGTCCCCAGTAATGACCGTGCGCGCCGTGTAATTACACCGTTTGCCCATCAAAGAACCACGTATACGCCCCTGCTTGCCGCGAAGGCGTTCTGAAATGGATTTCTGCCGCGAATTCTTACTATTTTTATATTTGGACGGCATGCGCGTTTGGTCCAAGTACATGTGGATAGCGTCTTGCACGCGCTGAGCCGCATGTTCACGTACAATTGTAATTTCACCGGCGTCAATCACTTGCTTGCACGATGTGGCCACGCGCAGCAAATAGATAAGTCGTCGTGTCAGGTCGTCTTCGCCGCGAACTTCTTCACCGTCGCGCGTGGGTGAAGGTCGCACGGCATTCGGAGGGATAGGAAGCACCGTCAGAACGAGCCAGGACGGGTGAAATGCCCTGCCCGATGTATTGTGCAAAAGCACGTCTTCGTCCGAAATGCGCGAGAGCCACGCGTGTGCCTCGGGGGCCATCATCATCCGCGCCGTTTTACCCAACAGCGTCAGGTGCAGCGTGGTGGCGTCCATCTTGCGCACTTTGACCATGGGCTGGGAGCATTTCGTGCATTTTTTCACGGGAGAGGCATGCACCGTGGCGCAGTTGTGACATGTGCGTCGCAACCACCAGAGCACTTCGACCATCCAACCGATGTGGTAACACGGGGTGGGAAGCTCGTAGTGACCAAAGTGGCCACTACAGCCCGACCACATCTTTCCACAGGCAGTACAGCGTCCGTGCCGCGAGTTGACGCCAAAGCGTGGGTCGCGCAATCCTCCCTGGCAAGGAACATTGTCTTCGTACAATTCACTGGTCGTGACTTCCACCAGTGAGATGGTGCGGATGTCCGCCGGACTCAGTACACCGAAATCAATGCGACTGAATTCTTTGGTCATTGCCCTCAAACTATTGTGAAGTGCTTAATATAGATCCAATTTGAAATCCTCATATGTACATCATGTGTCAAAAGTTTCTATCGGTGAAAGAGATTTTTTCTATCGGTGAAAGAACTTTTGGCACCTCGCTCAAAAAAAAAAGTTGGTGGCGGCTGGACTTTTCTATTCGCGAAAGCTATCGGCGAAAGAACTTTTTTCTATCGGCGAAAGAACTTTGGGCCATCCTCAGAAAAAAAAAAGCTGGCGGCGGCTGAACTTTTCTATCGGCGAAAGACATTTTTTCTATTCGCGAAAGAGATTATTTCTATCGGCGAAAGAAATTTTTTCTATCGGCGAAAGAACTTTTGGCCAACTCAGAAAAAAAAAAAGCTGGCGGCGGCTGAACTTTTCTATTCGCGATAGCTATTCGCGAAAGAACTTTTTTCTATCGGCGAAAGAGATTTTGGCCAACTCAGAAAAAAAAGCTGGCGGTTGAACTTTTCTATTCGCGATAGCTATTCGCGAAAGAACTTTTTTCTATTCGCGAAAGAGATTTTGGCCAACTCAGAAAAAAAAGCTGGCGGTTGAACTTTTCTATTCGCGAAAGAGATTTTTTCTATCGACAATGTAAAAAATGTACCCTATAAAGGTCGCGCCCATCGGAGGCAAATGACCCGCCTGAAGCGCAAGCACTTTTTACTTTCCGAACCCTTCTTTAAACCCTCCCAGTTAGGCGCAAAAAAGCGCTCTGCGCGGTGCCTTCCGTCGCCGCAAGAGGAGAATTTCGGTCTCCGCGTGCTGAACATCGTGGCGTTCGTCCTGCACTCGATATTTGCCATCGTGACGTTGGGCGTGGGTATGGCAGGCAAGTCACCGTTTAATTTGGTGGTGACACGGTCTCTCCCGATGGCCCCGTCGCCCGTGCCGGAGCCCTTCAATAGTCCGACGTGTGGCAACAAGACGTACGACGACGTCTTCAAGTGGTTCGATTGCATTTCGGATGAGAATGAGTATCGCGTCGATTTGGTAGAGCAGAATGGCTACAAGGTCATTACGGGTGACGCCCAGGCCCCGGATGCCGTGTTGCCTCCGTTTCAGACCGACATTTTGATTCCTTCGACGAGCGCTTCTGGCGAGGTGTATGGTGAGTGGGCCCTCTGGACGCTCATTTTTGCCTTTTGTGCCCTGACGGCGGTGTTTCACGCGTTGTTGGCGTGGGCATTCGTGGGTCCGTACAACCAACTGTTGAAAGAGAATCGGCAACCGTTGCGGTATTTGGAGTATTCTATCACAGCGTCGATTATGATGGTGATTGTGTTGGCGTTATCTCGGGTGACAGACGTGTACTTGTTGTGGGCCAACGTGCTCTTGATGGCGAGTGTCAATGTGTTGGGCGGTCTTATTGAGTGGATTGACTTTCCTGTGGGGCGGTGTTCGCCCCAGTTGGCGGTGCGCGCGTGGGGTTGGTCCGTGTCTTTCGCGGTGTTTGTGTTTCAGTTTGTGCAGTTGTGGGACATTTTCGGCGTGACGGTGTCGCCTTGGTTGACGGACAGCAATCCAACGTCGGACTTGTTTGGCCAGTTGTTTAATTTCGTGCGCATATTGAACTGGGCGATTCTGTTGAGTTTCTGTGTGTTTCCGTTGATAAATGTGGTACACCAGTGTCTATTGATTTCTGGAAAGGATGACATGGGTGTGTCGATTGAGATGGCCTATGTCGTGGCGTCGCTGGTGGCGAAGGGTGCACTGGTGTTTATTGTGTTTGCCGGTTCGATTCGCCGAGACTAAAAAAACCTATATAAACTAGATTAGTTGTTGTTGAAATGCCATGGATATTTTACCACCCTTGGACCTCGAGTCTGTGGGTATGATGGACAATGCAGCGATGATGGATGACGACGACCCTGGTGAGTTTGTCCCTTGTCATTTTAGTGACGACGAAGAGGACGACCACGCGGAAGGATGCAAGTGTGCCTTGTGTCAGTATGGCGATGGTGGGAGTGGTGAGACGCATGCCGTAATAGCGCGCATGATGGAGATAGATTCTCAGATGGTGGGCAAGGTGAAGGACGACGAGATTTACCAGTTGCAAGCGGATTTGTATCGAAGCCACGTGAAGGAGCCGTTGGAGCGCCAAGGTATTGAGGCACCGGATGTGACGGCGCAAACATGCAAGGACCATTTCAGCAAGCATCGTCTGAATATGAAGCGCATGATAGGGGGTGAGATTAATTTTGTGAATACGATGCAGAAGCACGTGCGTCGGGAAAATATATTGTCGCGAAATAACGTGACGGGACGCACGCGGGTGGATAACGGTGCGATAAAGCAGTGGATTGCGTTGAGCAAGCATAAGCTCGACTTGATTAAATATTACAAGGGTCCCTTGTCAAAGCAATCGGGGACGAAGACTGCATCGATCAAACCATACTCGTTTTCATAAAATCACAGTATAAATAGTCTCCAATGTATTTAAAAAAAGAAATGACAAGTACAGCGTTTCTTTCGAACATTGCTCCTGGCCGTGGTGACGTCAACTCGAGTCCGCCCTTTTCATTTCAGTCGTCCATTGGAATCAAGCGCAACTATGCTTCGCTTCCTTCTGTTGCGGCGCTTCAGAATCCGTCGTTGCACAATCGCGTCCCGGAGCCGTCTGTGAATTCGACGGCCCGCGCGCCGATTTTCGCGCGTCCCTTTAAGCGCGAGTTCGAAAAGCGATACGCCGAAGGTGACCTGCTTTTTGTGCAGGAGGACGGCCGCGCAGCTAACGGCAACCAAAACGTGGTGATGAACTTGCCGGTTCTCAACTACAGCCTGAAGACACAGACGCGCGCCGGTGGTGGTCTTCGCTACCAATCCCTCGACGATATTCTCTGGGGTGACCAGGCCATCCATTACTATGGTATCATGAATAACGACATGGACACTGGCAGCAAATGGCAGCGTCTCTTGAATGTCAACGTCCGTGGCCGCAGTCGCGTTGCGCGCCTGTGGCAGCCAGACCTTGGCGCTGGCCAGCTCAAGCGTGGTCAGATTCTGTACCTTGGCTTGTTCAAGCGCCGCGAGGCAACTGTGCAATCCAAAAGTTTCGAAGACCCGAACGGTGCCCGCTATCCTCTCGATGGGGGGTTGGAGTATTACGAGGCGCGCGCTATCCTAGAGTGTTGCGACGACGCCAGGGACCCCAATGCCTTTTCAAAGGCGGAGCACGTCATCCCAGTGGGCGTTGTCTCACAAGTGTCCATGAGAAAGCCCAGTAAATCCAGCATTGACCGAGCGCACCAAACCTCGGAAGCATGCAAAACTTTAGAACGCATCGAAGTGCTCATGCGCATTTAATAACAAAATTGCCGTATATAAATCAAGTTCTTTTTGATAAATTACTCATGGCTTACTCTTCTACCAAGCGTCGCCGAATCAAGCCTCTTGCGCGTCCTACGTCGTTTGACATCAATACGTCATTTGACATTCGCCACTATCAAAATATTAAATATGGAAACGTTATCAGTCCGTCTTTTCCGGCTGTGGCCACTGACGAGGCATTCCACGTCAAGGAGGGCGAACTCCTTATGAAATTCAAGCCGGGCCAGGGCGTCACCTACCGCGACCACCAGATGCACGCCTTTTCTTTTGCCAACGGGCTCAAGCCGGCGAAGACCGACCGCGACGGAGAGCCCGCCGCGTCGTTGAACGCGTCCAATGACAACCCTGACGCAGCTGTCCGCCGCGCCATCTTGGACCGCCTAGAGTACGCGGGCGTCGCGGTCACCGAGTTCAAACCCGAAGCCGACGTGTACGAGCAGGGATTCGTCGCGACGTTGGGCGGGCTTAACACCCTTTTCAACAACGGCGACAACACCATCAACGCCGGCTCGCTTCTCTGTGTCGACTTGCCGAAAACTTCCAGGGGTCGCAAATCCCGCGCTCTCCAGACCGGTGTCCCCAACGAGAAACTTCAGTTCGTCGTCACGACTCTAAAAGCAATGAGAGACGCATACGGGGCCATGGCTCACAAATACATCATCGGTACAGCACTTTCCTACGCGCGCCCGGGCCAGCCTGTGGACATCGTCCTGCACCGCTGCAACGTAGTGATATCGGCCGGGGCTGCGGACGACGACGTTACCAACCCCACCGCCGCGGCAAAAGGGTCTCAGCGAGACTCGAGGGGCATGGGGGGCGGGGGCGACAGCTTGAAGCCGAAAAAGGTGAAACGTTCCAAGAAATCCGCACCCACAAAGACTACCGCAGACGCGTAAGAAAATGTTATATAACGAAAACAAAATATTTCTATTATAAATACAGCTTGTTTTTATTTACAAATGCTCTGTTCATTGTGTGAGGCTCCATGCGACCCAAATAAAAATGTTGCCATTTTTGACTGTGGTCACGCGTTTCATCTGTCGTGCGTGTTGAAGAACGCCGCCCAGTATAGTGTCGTTTGCAATACGTGCAGTCCGGACCCCGGGACATTGAGCGACCTCGGCGATGACCGAAATGTGGCCATGTGTACCGATACTGTTGCGCGCTGTCGCCAACGACAGTTGCAACCGGTCAAGCAAAAAAATATTTTTACACACGTGCGAAATTACCTAAGTCCCCTTACGCCACAAATTACTAGTTTTTTCGACCACGTGATTCACAACAAAAGTCTCGACGTCATCAAACGCGCCGGTTTTGGACCGCAAGATGCGATTCGCGAGCGCGTCCCGTGGTCATCGCTGGTGAAAACATACACGCCCGACACGTTGCTTAAATTCGGCTTTGACTGGTCACACATGGTCCAACTGGGTATACGCCCGGCAGAGGTGGCACGCTTTACATGGACGCAACAAATACACTCGCTCCAACTGGACGCTGCAAAAATGTTACAGATTCGCATGTCCATTTCCGAGCTCGCTAGCCTGCACTACTCCACGCACCAACTCATCGAACTCGGCTTCGACTGGCAGACTCTCTCCAACATGGGTGCCAACGTCGAGACCTGGAAACCCTTCGAATTTGAGCTGACAGACCTCAAGCGATACTGGAAGCCGTCCATGACACAATGGGTCGCCGGTGGGTTTTATGACCGAGAACGTTTGCAAAAAGCCGGTTGGCCCATCGAAAGCGCTTTAGACACGCTACCAAGCATGACGCAGCGGTGTAAAGGAAGGACGTTGCGTTTGACGTTTTAAAAAGCTCACCAAAAGCGCAATCGAGCTCAGTACGCAGAAAGAGATGAGTATCGTCTCGTAGTCAAATGTTGGTGCTTGAGCAAATGGATTGGTCGGAAGACGGACGGACGATGGGGCTTCGGCCTCCTCGATGATGCCAATGGTCGACATAATTAGTATAGAGAGTAATCCTAGAAATATGTCTAATGATTTAAAATTTGGGATTTTTACGTGTTTTATTAACCTTTTCCTTTTGTGCCTGTAGTACTCGAAAGGGTACAGGCTGTGCTGACTGCTTGAGCCATGGTTTGTAGCAGGCGTTGCAAATCGGGGTCGTTTTTTCCACACCTTCGTCGTCCACCGTACGGATGGGTACCCACGAGTCCTTGCCGCGGTAAATTTCACAGATGTAACAGGACACATGTGTATACAGCGTCCCTTCTTGTATGCATTTGCCGCAGGTAAATCCATGGCTGTCGTAACGATTTGGCTGAAACGTGGTCGGGTTGCCACAGGACGGGCAAAACAGGTACAATGTGTTGTAAAACTGAAAGATGCACCCGGTCATGTCAAAATGTAGACATTCTGTGGACGCACAGAGGTCGTTTTGCATGGCCTTGCGCCGTGTCTTCCACTCCTTTTTAATGTTGCGTTTTCTGTTTTCGTCCACCTCGGCTCCTTCTACGAAATCCTTGATGGCAATGCGTTTTCTTTTTTTGGTGTCCGATTTGTCACAGCGGCGGCCGCAATAACACTTGAGTGTCTCATCGTCGACAATAATCTTGTGGTGTCCATTGGCAAATAGATTGGAACACTTGCCCTCATTTTTGACAAGAAAGCCCTTAAACGTGTTGCAAGACAAACATGCGTAGACACGCCCGACGTGCGGCGGCAAAGGCGCGTCATCCGGGACACTGTAGCGGCGCCGCAGTGCCACGATTTGCTTTTCGTAGTAATGTTGCGGCATGTTGAAGACGCGTATCGAATGGTGTGTATGTTCAAAGGCGTAAAAGAGCTCGCGAATGGCTTCAAAATCATAGCGCGAGGACGCCTGTAATAATTTGCGCAGGTCGGACCGATATGTATTCTGATGATAATGTTCTTGCATATTGATAAGACTGTCCACGGACGACTGATTGACGCGGAAAAAGCGCAGCCACTCGATGTGCACGCGGCCCCGCGGTACGCGCTTGGCCATATGTCGAAGTAAATCTCTGTACTGGACGGGGAATTCCATATGCGGATTCACCCGATGTTGTGCCTCGTCCATCCGTTCACATAGGTATAGCACGTTCTGAGTAAAGGTCTGACGCTGCGGCCGATACAGATTGCCGAGCTGTTGCTTGTTGACTTGCAGCAGCGTCGACTCGATTTGGGCCAACCACTCCTGAATGGACGACGTGCGTTGCACGTTTCCTTCGACGGTCGCTCGTACGGCGTCCATCGCTTGGTGTACGGTGGTTTCAAACGTGTGCCACTTGTACGTCGTGCAAAGCTCGTCGTACAGAGCCGGAATAAGGCGCATCGAAAACGTCAAAAACTCCTTGATGATGTAAAACAGCAAATGTTGGTACATTGTGAATAGCCACTCTTGCATTTGCATGCGATTCGGCTTTTCATAAATGAAACGCCGAATTAACTGTTTGCGCGTGTCCCAGGACAAACGCTTCTTTGAGTGCGAATACATACCCAACAAGGAACATAACAGCGCCGACCTCATAAACTCGTGCACCAACGTATTCTCGCGGCAATAGTTGCTGATGATTTCGCGCAAATTGCGTATTTGACAACGCTGGGGCAGCGCCTTGCACATCAAATGTACAATGGGTGCCATCTTTGTCTTGTTTTCGTTCCAAAAGGAACAATGGAGCTGCATGGCCACAATGTCGGGAAGTTCGCCCTCGTGCAGCGTTGTGGTCGTCCGTGGTTGATGTTTATAAAACAGTGGCTTGACATTTTGTACATCTTTTAGGTCTTCGAGAGCGCACATGAGCGGCACGTGGGCATCGTAGTAGATGTAGAGGCAAAACATAATGTGGTTGGGCGCCTTTCCGTTTTCCAACAGGCGGATGGTGGCGTTCACGATGTGAGTAAAGGCACGTACCATAGCGTGGTCACAATGGGGTGGACACCATTTGAGCTCGCCCGGTGTCGCCACGACAAGCTGCAGGCGGTCCCAAAACGTGCCGATGAACAACCATTCGTGGGCCGTACCCGTGTAAAACGAAGCCAACGTCTGCTCCGGGAGCGTGCGCGTCTCTCCGTCTTCAAATTCAAAGGGAATGATGCGCCCGAGATTTAACTCCCGGGCGCTTTCACTAAAAAATGCGACTGTTGACCGGGATATTTCATGCGCCACTGTTCATAGTAGCGAACGCCGTTCTGCACGCGCAGCCGGTAGGCGGTTTTCACATGCAGGACGACAGGGTCCAAAATGCCTTGGTAAATGGTCGGCGACGTCAGAATGCAGTCGTCCAGACAGTATTCGCCCTCGACGTCCACCATATTTCTATAGTCTTGGAGAATGACATTGTTCTTGACACCCATGCCGTCCGCGCGAATGTTGATAAAGGCCCGGGCTATCTCCGACCGCTTGCACATCAGACAAAGCCGTCCTTCTTGGGGCAGTTTGCCGGTCCGCTTGTACTCTTCCTCCTCGGTCGGAAGCAGTAGTTCGCGCAGCACAAAGGCGTTTTCGGTCACGTGGGGCAATTGCATGCCTTGGCACTGGTCGCCCATGATGCACGGGCGTTCTTTGCCCACGGGCTCGCGCAGATACTCTTCCTCGTAGGCGCGCGTCATGACCTGAATGCTCGACCGCACAATGTCTTTGTGCTTGATGTCCTCGGGCGACAGGGTGTCGCATGGCTTTTGGTGAATCAACGCGCGCACGTAGGGGAAATCATACGGACGAAGGTGTGACAAATCTTTGCGCTGCCAGTAGTCCTGGTTGCGCTGGTTGAAAAACTCCGTCTCGGCAACCATCAGTGTTGTGCTCTGGGCCGGCTGCTCCGCATTCGTTTGGAGCAAATCCGGCGTCATCTCCTCGGAGACACTCATCTCCTCACGAGGCAGTGACGAAAACGTATACGACGTATCGCCACGCTGGCGCTTCGACGAAGACAAATCGCAGGCATTCCAATGACTGGACGAAGACATACTACTTAAACGGTCCATTTTTACTTATATAGTCGATATCAATTACTTTATTTTCTGGGGGTTTCTATATTTAACGAAGAATATGACACACACATGCGACCTCTTATCGCAATATCTGCATGCGCATGGGCATGGATCGTGGGCCGATGCATTGCCTTTGGGATTCACAAAAGAATTCTCTGCTGGAGGGCGCACATGACCGCAGACACGTGGTACAGACTCACACCCATCCGGTGGCAAATGCCCTACCACATATTGCCACATATACCGCTCGCACTCACACTCCTTCAAATTAACGCACTCGCACTCCAAGACGACACGCTTCACATCACAGGTCTTGTTCTACTGACCTCCGCACAGGCCTTTTTCCCAGTATTCATCGCACAAATACATTCGGCACGCTTGCTCGCGGTGTGGGCTCTGATAAACGCGGCCGGAAACGCCCTGTACGCCATTAGGCATCCGTACTGGGCCGCGGTGCCGGTCGCGGGAGCAGTGTGCGTCCACCTCTGGTTTTTCATCATGGAGGTGCAGCTCATCTGGATACCTGTGAGGCGAAAAGGTCCCGAGGAAGAGCGCCAGCCGCGCGTCTTGGTGGTTTAAAAGGTTAGAGACTCTGGATAGTCTTCACAACACCGCGGCGCTGGTCTCCCTTGTGACACGACATGGTACGTTCGTCGGTGCCGTCGGCAGCAGCACGCTCGCCAAAAAATGGGGCGCCACATCTAGATATTTTCTTACTTTGATATTTATAGTGACTTTTTTGAACCGTAGGTTCTCTATTCGCGATAGCGACGTGTATGAAAAAAGAATATTATTTTTTTTTTAGAGAGATATTTTTTCACTGGTCATATTGTATAGCTCCCACACAGATTCCGACAGGGCCTCTTTCCATTCCGGCAGCGCGTGCAATTGAGTCATAATCCAGAGACACACCCACAAGTAGAATGCTGTGACGACCTTGCACGTCACTAGGCAAATTTGCCGTATGTTTTGAAACGCAAGGTGGACAGCAATAAAAATAGCGACAAAGGCCAGCATCATCATTATGGTGTACGCATCAATCATGGTTCCGTGGCTTCTTTGGGAACTGTGACAAAGGTTGTACTTTGGCTGGAACATGCGCAAACTAATCCAATATCCACGAGCAAAAATAAGAACACTGCGCCTTCTATGCCAAGAATGTATTCAAGCCACTGGTCAAAATTGCCGGTGCCGTGTATCAGGAATCCCACAAGAAGGGCCACGGACACCGTTCCGGACGCCGACACGCGAAAGATGTTTTGGTAGAGCATGGGATTGGTCGCACTGCTCTGTACGAGATGGTAAATGTACCACAGATGAATCAAAATGGCAAAGAGGATGTTGGCTGAAAAGACATAGGCGGCGACTTCGTCGGACGTTTGAAGCGCCGTCGCGGCGATACAGACAATGGCGACGAGGGTCAGAGACCAGATGTACCAGTACCACCCCGACTCAGATTGGTGGCGACAATGCCCCACGCAACACCATGACAGGGACGACAGTACAACAATGCCAGACAAGTACGCCGACATCATGGTATTGTCCATGAGTGAGACAGTATGCATCATAAAGACGATGGCCGACATCAACGAAATAATACCGACCCACATGACTGTTTTATGCCGTTCGCGCTTTTCAAAGGCGCTGATTAGCAAGAGTAAGACAGAGACGAAAAACACAGCGAGCGTTGCAAGCTTGTATGCGTATGTCACGTCTTCAAAGACCATGACTGTGTACAGAATGACCAATGACCAGGCAGCCAAGAGCCATGCGGAGGAGTATTTTTTAAACTCGCTGGGTGCCTCCTGTTCCATCGTTCTGTGGGATAAGAGGAGGTTAAATAGTGACATTCGCTCACAGGTACATCCCGGGGGGTGCGGCTGATTTTTTAAATATCTGCGAGTGTCCAATGTAGGTGCGAAACCCATCTTTGATGTCGTCCATAGTCACCACATGTTCACTCTCTTCGGGAAACTGACGAATCACGGCGGATTGCTTCGCGTGAAAAATAAGCTGGTGTGTGCTACCTCCACCGTGCGCAAGTTTGGCGGCATTGGCGGCGAAAAATCCGACAAGTTGGTCACGCGTGTTTTTTTCGACACGCCACCGGGCTTCCTTTAATTGCTTTGTAAATATGTTCATGAGCATGAGCGCGGGCGGTGATGCAAAGCGAAAGACATACCCAAAGCGTCTCTCCAGCCCAGCGTTGTGCGTGAAAAGTTGTTTCATGTCATTTTCGTAGCCGGCGAGAATAAACATGACTTGCTTGTCGGGGTTGGACATGGCTTCGACGATTTCGGTCAAGACTTCGCGCCCATACATATCATCGCCATCTTTGGATGAAATCAACGAGTACGCCTCGTCAATGAAGATAACACCACCCTTGGCACCCTCGATAATTTTCTTGGCTTTTGCGACCGAATGGCCCTGATACTTTCCAACCCAGTCTGAGCGCTTCGTAATGACGTAACGACGCTTGTCAATAATACCAAGGGCGTCCCACACGTCCACCAAAATTGATGCAAACGTCGTCTTACCAGACCCCGGCTTGCCCAGAAGTAACGTGTGCACAAAATGCCCCTGTAAAAGCTTCAGCCTTTCCCGACACTTGACCACAAACGCAGGCTCGTCCTCTTCGTATTCGTCGTCGTCCGAATCGACCCCAGCCTGCAGCGAATGCGTCAGAAGAGCTATTAGTGCCATTTTGGCCACAGAGTCTTCGCCAGGCTCCGGGTCTTCACTGGGTACGTAGTCCTCGTCTTCCTCATCCGAGGTGGAAAACGTCCGTGAACGTTTTCGGGGACGCTTGTTGCGCGATGGGGGCTTACGTCGCCGCTTGGAGCGCCTCAATGGCTTCACAGTTGCGCATTGTGCGATAAAGAAAAGCACCATTTTGGCGACGGCGTCTTTGATGTCCTCATGACCCACAAACTCGCTAAGAGCGCGCAGTGCGGGTAACAACTTGGGAAATTTGGAGGTATTTTTTTTAATGTAGGTATGTAACTTTTGAAGTTGTGGCGTGCGTTGCATGTGATACGCCATGGTCTGTCACCTTAAATATGGCAAGGATTTTGGATGAGGATTATGGTCCGAATATGGTCGTTGGTCATGGGTGATATTTCGCCCTGTGCATGGCTACATCATACAAGACACGTTTATAATACATAAGACTATCGAGTGATTTATAATTCTATCAGGTGCTCCGTATTTACACATTTCTTGATGAATTCGGACTTTTCGACGCACCCACGGCACGAAACGCCCCTTTCTCGTAAAATCTGTCGCAGTTCGCGCACGCGCATTCGTTTGTAGTCCGTTTTGCCACCTGGTTGCGTGACAATCGGGTATTTGACGGCACATATTTCCGCCGAGGTCCGGTTCAATTTTTTGCAGACGCCCGCGGCGTCGACGCCAAAGGAAAAGGGCGTCGATATGGTGCGTTTAATGGGCAAAATGTAATAACACAGTTTTCGTTCGCGCGCGTTTCTTTTCCCACCACAATACTTGTCAATGGTCGCCTCAATGGCCATTGTATCTTTGGGATTCTCGAGAGTGCGAATCCGCAAGTGTATGTCCGACATCACTTTGAGACATACTTCGCAATGTTTTGGGTCGGTGTGAGCCAAAACAGTCCCTGCGAACGCGGCGAGCCACATGCTTAGACGAAACATTTTAGGACAAAATAGGTGGTTTTTATATGTAGAATTAACGGAACACATCTCGAAATAGAGTCACTGTTTCGTCCCAGCTTATGCACTCGTCCGTGATGGATTTGCCATACATGGTCGGGCTCTTTTGGTTCCCGTGTTCGATGAACGATTCTATCATGATACCCGCACAAAAGGGATGGGCGTCGCGCCAGACTTTTTCGATGACCGCCAACTGACGAGGCGCGCTCTTTCCAGAGTTCCCGTGCGAAGCATCGACCACGGCGCGCAGAGACTGTCCTTGGGCCGACTGCAGCTCCTGACACCGCGTAATGTGCTCTGGTTGGAAATTTGGCCCGGTTGTGTACGAACCACGCAGGATAACGCAGCAATGCGCGTTGCCCGACGTGCGCACGGCCGATATCTGCCCTTTCAAATTGCAGCCGATGAACGACTTGGGCTCGGCCGCCGAGGTGATGGCATGCACCGCGGGCTCCAGATACCCGTCCGAATTGTTCTTAAACCCCACGGGCATGGACAGACCACTGGCGAGCTCGCGATGCGGCTGTGATTCGACCGTGCGGGCACCGATGGCGACAAAAGACACGAGGTCATCTATGTACTGGGGCGTAAGCATGCTTAGCATTTCCGTGGCGCAGGGGACGCCGAGCTGATTGATATCCAGCAAAAGTTTGCGCGCGATTTGGAGGCCACGGGCCACGTCACCAGTGCCGTCGAGGTCTGGGTCTGCAATGAGGCCACTCCAACCGACCGACGTGCGTGGCTTTTCAAAATAGGCTCGCATGACAATAAACACATTGGGGTTTTTAATTTTGGACAGACGCGTGGCGTAGTCCAGCGCCGCCACCGGGTCGTGAATTGAGCACGGGCCCACAATGACGAGGCGCCGCGGGTCTTTGCCAGAAAGAATGCGCTGAATCGTGAGCCGCGACTCGTTGACAAAGGACACCACAAAATCCGGCGTTGGTAGCGTCTGCTTCATTTGATGCGGCGACATCGTCACGGTCGTGTTGGAAATCACGTGCTGGTTGGTCGCCATTTTATTTTCGGAATGGGGCGTAAATAGACCCGTGTACAAGTTCTTGGATTTGTGCGGGGAAAATGAATATATAGTTGGTCAGCTGAGCAATACACACCCTATGGCAACAAGACGGGCTGGCACTGGCACCGAGGAAACATCACACATGGTCGAAATGACCGACCTGGAAAGTGGGAAAATGAAAGCAGACACCGTCTATGAACTCATGAAACTGCGCGAACTACAAACATTTGTAACAAAAATCTACTGGATGGTTATCATGTGCTTTTTTGCCGTCGGCATCATTCTGGCACTCGTGCTGTCCGACGGCACCTTTAAAAACGTGTTTATGGCCGAAAACCTTCTGTCGTCGATTGGCATCACGGTCTACATCGTACTTGTGGCACTCATGGTCATGTGCAACTCACACAACGAAATGCGGGTCATTCTTTTGCTGTCCGTACTCTTCTTTGTGGGATGTCTTTCTGGGTTTATGCTCGCACTGCACCTGCTCGACATTTCCATTACGTTAAAGTCTTCGAATTCAGTGGTATAGATACAACAGATTGAAAATGTATTCCTGATTGTGTCACCCATTCGTCTAGGGCTTCGGTCCATCCCCTTTCTTTGTACACGCGTGCCAATCCTCGAATGAGGTGCAGCACCGTCTCCTCCCGTGTCATCTTCGTCCCGTCTGCCTCTTCGAACACAGGGGCGCGCGCGTTGCTTTCGTCGAGCGGATTGGCCATGAGGTCGATTTTGAGAAGTTGCAGCCAGCCCCAGACAACGGGCAGCAGCTCGTCAAACCAATCAACGTCATCGCTCGTGTTGCTGACGTCACAGTCCACTTCTCCGGCAAATTGAACCGTGTCCTCATATTCGAATGGAATATTCGTCGTTCCGTCTTCATCTATGTTATCTTTAAATTTCACAAACGAACGAATGAACCACTCGTGGTCGGATTGTGGCACGCCAGAGTCTTCTTTCAGCACCACGGGCAACCTGCTAATGTGTTTGCGCATAGCTTCGACCGAACCATTGACGGGAAATGTCGGGTCAGACGCTAGAAAGTTCTTGTATTGTTCGCTTTGCAACAGTTCGTTAATGGTCGTTGTCATTTTGTTGTGTCGAGTTGTCATTAAATAGTATATATATGCATATCGGTGCATGCAAGTTCATGTTGGTCTCCGTGACACTGCATCTTCCGACGCTATACCTGTTGATTTTCGGAAGCGCGTCACTTGCGCTCGTTGGATGGTTTGCACAGCTGCCCGACATGTGGTACAGTGGCCTTGCCGCGTCCGCGTTTATGTACAACCTCGGCCACTGCTACGAATGGGCGTCCAGCGAACAAATTCGACGAGGCCAGAATGCCATGGAACCAGGAGGCACCTGCTGCTGTGAGCCATACGCCAACTGTCGCGGGTTGTGGGCGGCGCCAAGCGCTGCTTTCGCTCTTTTGGTGGTTATACGCGGGTTAGGTGGCCTTGTTGCAACCGCGGCGTTTATGGTGCCCGTATTCGGCGACGAGGCCATTCAAATCATGTGGCGCGTCGCTGTGTCGTTGTGGTTGGTCTCCTGTGTGCCGGGTTTCGTATGTCTGGTCCAATGTGCGGCGTACGCCAAAAATAAACAGTTGAAGGTTCTGAAATCCTTTCGGACTCATTTGGCATTGCGACTCATGCACGATGTTATGTTGGGAATTTTTTGGTTGTATTTGGCACTGCGCGTCGACGACGTGTTAGGCAAAGCGTCCGAAGAGGACGAACGGGAATGGCACACGATTTTCATGTCGATGCTGTCGTGGCACCTTGTCGTCGTGCTTGTACGCGACATTTATTTTTCAAAGACGACGCGTTTCATTTCCGGTGGCTGCTGCGACATATCCAATGCGCATCTGTGGATTAAAAGCGTCCGCATTTTAGGTATTGTGGGGTTGTATGCCGTCGTCATTCACAGGGTCAATGATAACACGCGCCCGCTTGGTGACATGGGGAGTACCGGTGTCGAATTCACTCTGGTCATTCTTGCGACGGCCCTGCTGTGCTTTGTGCAGACGCAAAACATACGCCTGCACAAAGTCGGCGGGACTGCCGAGTTGGGATACACTCAGTCCCTATGGGACACGTACAATGCCGAAACCACTCGCTTAATATTTTAACATTTGACAGTATATAAAGCGGGACATTGACCTGTAATTATGTCGAAACTTTCTTTCAGGTCTTCCACCGAAACCCCTTCGCCCACGCCCGCCGTCGAACCCAAGGCGACTTCGCATCACGTTCTTCTCGAAGCCACGGTGCGCCCCGTCGGTGCAAACGACTTCAAACAGGAACGTGTCTCTGCACAGGCCGACGCATTGCGCGCGTTTCGTCGCGAGGGACGCGACCTCTTCGAGATGAATGAAACGAGAAAAATTCAGAGCGCAGGAACACTCCTGTACCAAACAACAGAAACCTACGGCACACCTGTGTCCATTGAGAGCATGTGCGAGACCATGCAGGCGTCAGACCTGACTCTGCGTGTCAACTTTAAACGCCCTGGCGTTCATTCGAGCACCACCTGTATGGAATTGTCTACAGAGACATTGCAGAAGCTACTCGCCTCGGCCGCAGATGGACACGGGCACAAGACGGCCGAACTGCGCATCGCTGCCGAACGTTCGGCCAACGTACCGCGCCACGGCGCCATATACGTCTCTATTTCAAAAAAAGGCACGCAACATTATTTGAGTCATATTGATTACAAAATTATGGCGTCTTATGACGCGATGTACCACGATTAAAAAATAACAAATGTCTTTATTTTTAAAGTTCACTATGTGTACGAGACGCCAGCACGCTTTTCACCAAACCAATGTCCGTTCCCTTTAGCTCGGCGATAACCGCCTCGTGTGCGTTCTTGGCCTTTTCGTAGGCAGACTGAAGCTCGCCCACCTTGTCTTTAAACGCCTTTTCGGCCGTGGACAACTGGTCGGTGTGCGCGGACACGCGCCCATTCAACTCCTCCGTCGACACTTCTTGCAAGGTGCGAATTGTCTCCTGTTGTGCCTCGGAGCACACGTCCAGGTTGGCGACGTTGCAGCTCGGCTTGAGCTCCGACGCGAAAGTGTTTAGCGCGTCGAAATCGCGCCCGCCGGTATAATCCTGCAGGTCGTCCGGACTTCCCCACTTGACCGTCGGAAAGCCCTTGACGCCGACTTTGTCACACAGTGGCTTTCCGTCACCAATGCAATCCACATCCGCAATCAACACAGAGTCAGAGCTCGCATACTCGTCCATGAGACGGTCCCAATCGGGCTTCATACGCTTGCAGTGGCCACACCATGGCGCAAAGAATTTTACGAACACCGTTTTGCCGCCAACTTGGTCGTCCCACGTATCGGGAGTCAGTTCGACGGCAGATGAAAGAGCAACAAGACCAACAGTGACAAGAAAAGAACGCATGTAATTTTAGGTGAGAAAGACGACACTAAGTAGTGCGCTTTATACATTGTAAAAATGGATTTTTATACTGGTAACGGTGTCGGATTCTGACTGTAGACTTCTAAGAGCATTTGTACGGGTAGAACCCCCCACGCAATTTCGTTGACAAATAAAACCCAGAGCCAACGCAGGCTGTGTTTGTAGTCGTAACCATTTGAAAATCGCCAGGAGCGATGGCACTCGACGACCACGTAAAACAGTATGCACTTGAGGCATTCGCGCACAGGGTGCACTTCCGCACTATACATCAAAAAAGACCCGAGCCATCGCGACGACCAACACAGTGCCACCCAACTACGCACTTGCTGACGCGGGTCAACGTACTGAACAATCACTGACAACCCAATGATAATGTGATGCAGCACCGCCGCCCATGCCTCCGGACGGTGGCCCGTCTGGGTAAAATACACCACGATAAACGTCGCCACGACAACGTGCAGCGCACTGGGTTCTGTAAACGTGCACAGAATAGATACGATGGCCAGAATCTGCTCACGTACAACACTGGGGCAGAAAAACGAAACCCAAAGGGCGGCCCATCCAAAATAGGGTATGATACGTGCGACCCATCGCATTCGATAGACAACGTGCCTAATTTATAGGTTTGGCCACGAGCCGTTGGTCGGATTGTATATTGGTACCCACTTCTTTGATTTTTACGTAGCAGCGTTTTACAAACGCTTCGTCCCCATGGGCCACTATGCGCTCCACGACTTGGTCAAAATTAGTGACAGACTTATTTCGCCACCATGTTTGGTGCTCCAACCACGGTTTGACCGACATCATAATTTCTTTCGGGACATGCACGAGAAACCACACGCTGTTCAACAGGCGTTTGAAACGGGCGTGCACCGTGTAAGGCAGGAGATTTCCACCGTGCTCGTGCAGAATCAATAGAATGCCCTGGTTTCCCGAAATGGTCTTTCCAGAAATCGCACATATCGACTGCGAAGGGACGCAACTGAACTGCTGCAAGCCCGAGCACGACGGAAAATGCACCGCGACAGACTCTGCACCCAACGCTTCGTACACACACTGAATAAGATGGCTGCGCATCTGGTGGAATTCACGCACGTTGTGAATCAGCTGTCGCGTCTCCGCAGACGCCTCGTTGTTTTTCAATTGCTCGTCCACGCGAGAAATGTACACCCGGTCCAAGTGACTACGCACCATGAAACGAAACACTGTGAGGAAAACATCATAAGACGCAGCCATATAGTCACGCCACAAATCCGTTTATAGACTCATTTGGTAAAAAATCCAGCGCGTACCAACGGATCCACACCGACGCCTCCAGAGGAACCAACGTTGACGTCATGACCATGTATGCTAAAATGGCTCCTATCGAGCTCGCCCGGGAGCAAAGCGACCTACTCTACCATTTATTTATCAATACTCAGACAAAAACACTCGATGACGTGTGCGGACAAATTGCCACGATACTCAAGGAACGCTACGGTGAAGAACACATTTCCGTGCGTCTCAAAAACATGTTGACACGCACGCAACAGGACTCAGACAGAGTCGCCAAACACGGTCTGCTACTCTTTGCCCTGTTCCAAGAACCCGACGTCCGAAGCATTTTCATGGGCACCGGTCCCGACAACCCACCGCGTGTGCCCCCTCAAAAATTCCAATACTTTGTCGACACTGAACTGCCCGCGTGCGTCGAGAAACTACTCAAAGGTGCACTCACATCTTTGCGCGCCTTTGTCGAGGATGCACGCTGGGGGTACTGTATTCTTTAGTATATAAACAAAAAAATAGAAACATGTTTATGGAACGACGCCACTTTTGGCTCCTCTTATTTCTCATCGTGTTGGCGTACGACTTGTATCTCGAACACCACTTCATCTTCATCTACTATACCATCCAAACATTTTCCCTCGAAATCCTCTACTTTACCGCCGCCGTCCTAGAAAAAACAGGCCATACGCGCGCCGCGCCCTGGAAAAAACATCTGTTCGACATCGTCTTTGCACCGTCCATCGTCGTCTGTGTCGGCTTTTGGGTCGTCATCGCGCCGACGCGCATTCACGGGCCCAAGCCGCGCAACAGTGTGTTTATTGTCGTCACCCACGGGTTTAACGCCCTCGCCATGCTGGACGAAGTGCAGACGGTGCGTGCCGACGCGATATGGAAACCGGTGCTGTATACGTTTCTGTACAACTTGTTTCTCATCGCCTACGTCGGCGCCGGTGGGCGCTCCATATCTGGAAAGTTGCCCTACTGGTACTGCGAGTACGACAAGCCAGTGGGGTGGATATTCACCCTCGTGAGCATCTGTGCCGCTGCGCTGGTACACGCCGCCTCGGCGCGCGTGTGGCCACTACACGATGTACCGAAGCGTACTCACGCGCAGCATGTCGTTTGAGGCCGGTTCGGTCTGCACGTGCAGTACGCGCACGGGGTCGGCCTGTGACACAGCACACACTGTTAGCGCGCTGTTTTGCGAGGACGCCACCAAGCCCATCTCCGACAAATGCGCATTCAACGTGTCCATGGTCAGCGGAATCTGGTCCAAAATATACGGCACAAACATCACGTACGTCTCGCGCACAAACGCATAGCGGCGCGTCTTGGGGGTCAGTTGGTCCCACTCGATGGTCGTGCCCGGCTGTGACTCTTCTAACGGGTCGGGGTCGCTTTTCTTGGCCTCTTGCTCGCGAATTTGGCGGCGTTTTTTTTCTTTGGTCTTTTTGCCGCCGAATTTTGACAGTAGCGAACGCACTTCCTCACGCTGGCCATCCGTAAGCTCGAGCTCGTGGCCCTTCTCTGACATTTACTGACAACACCGCGCTTTTTATAGTACGATAAATCACTATTTAACATGATTTTTTTTTGGCTCAAATGGTGCTGTACAAAGTCACCGCACAACACGGAAAGTACTTTCTCAACAGCATGTGGCAAGACGTAGTACACGTACAAGACGGCGTTACGTATATGTTTGATATTTCCGACATTCCAAATCACCCGTTTTACTTGTCCCTCACAACAGATGGCGTGCATTCCGGTGGAACTCCCTACAAGGTGGCGCGTACGACAAAGACGCTCACGCTCAAAGTGACGGACAAAACACCGAGACAATTGTACTACTATTGCGCCTATCACGCCGGCATGGGTGGTAGTCTACAAAAAGTATAAATACAAACTTTTTTTTATTATATCTATGCAGTGTACGGCCCTCGACATTGCCGAGTTACGCCGACATATTTTATCGTACGTCTATCCGCCTCGAACGCTTCCAGGCATGCGCGTCCGTATTGACCGTCCCTTGTTTGCCACGGTGGCCATCGAAGGGATTCTCGTCTCCACCTCGGCACAGCTTGGCTGCCGCATTCTTGTTGCAAAAAATATCGAAAATACGACCTTTCCGTGCGTCGTGTGCGTGCCGCGCAGTGCGGGAATACGCGTCGTATCGTCTACGCGTCTCCCGGTGCCCCGGCGTTTTCCACCGAGCTACTTTTCGTTTCGGGAGCTGGCGCTGCTGGGGCGCTGAGGAGGTCTTTGGCCACATCAAGAGACATGCGTTCCGCCGGATTGGGTTTCATGAGTCCTACAATGACCCGCTTTTGCACATCGGTGGCTCGCGTCAAATCGTCGTCAACAAATGTACGGTACAGTCGATTGTTGGGACGCCATTTTGGAAACGCCACACTGTACGCGGGCAATTGTCCCGCCCAAGAGTCCGCAGACGGCGTGCCCAAGAGTTTCCAGATGCACAGCAGTTGTCCCCAGGCCGAATCACCCTGAAAATATCCACGTATCGCAGGATGCACCATCTGCGCCAACACAATCGCGGTCGACCAATAGTCTATGGTCTCGTCGTAGGCTTCTTTGCCCAGCAGCAGCTCGGGCGCACGCCACCATCGTGTCACGACCATGAGCGTGTAGGTTCGCCCTCTTTGGGAAGGGTAAAAGGTACGCGCCATGCCAAAGTCCGCCAAGCATAATCGCCCATCGTCCATAATCAGGAGATTGTCCGGTTTTATGTCGCGGTGCATAATCCCACGGACATGACAATAGTCGAGGCCCGAAACGAGCTGCGCCATCCACGTCTGGCGCTGTTCCGGGTCGATGGGTGAATTGAGCCGTGCCATCAAACTTCCACTAGCCAGCGCCAGCACAATCCTAACGTGTTTTTTTTCGATTGTGTAATTTATAAATTCGTTGACGAATTTAGATTTCGTGCGTATCAAAGCGCTTATTTCGCGCACGTACGAAACAACCATGTCCATATCCATTTGTTTTACGGCACATGGACTACCATCGCACATCGCCTTTGACACGGTGCCATAAGAACCTTTGGAAATAGGGCTGCCTTTGATTTCCAGTGTGTTTAAAGGTTGAATATATACTCCGTCAGATGTCACCTCTGGCATGCTTGTAATTTGGCGAAAATAGTCTACACCAAAGGGCAACATGTTTTTTTCCGCGGATAAACTCACAGTACGACTTTTTCGAATGACGTGGGCGGCCATGCCCACAACCTTACGGTAGGTATAGGTGGAAAAATGTTCCAACGCCGGCGACCAGGGCACAACTCGCAGAGTCGCATGGCATAAAAACACACAGGCCGCTGCGACAATACTTGGTGGGAAGTCCACTGTCGCCCGCGACACCGCTGCGACTTCTCCGAAATAAATCATTAGATTCATGTCGATGTGAAAGGCCACACTGTACAAATCTAGAAAGTCAAATATGGTCGGCGACGTCGCGTCGACTAAATGCGACTGCAAAAAATCGAGCGTATATTCGTCTGGGGACAACCCCGAATATTTTTCATGGCCTTCCAAGGCCTCAGCCAGGTCCAACGCCAAACGTAGCCCTTTCGACGCGTCGTTTTTCACGCGTGCCAACAAAAAATACCCCCGAAATAACGTCTCCGGTCTTATGCGCGCCCGATGAAATGTATTCATCGCATCGACAAAGTCGGCCGAGCCGGCCACGTCGGCGACTTGTTGGGACATCAACCGGCGCATTTTTCGACGCCACTGTAGCGTTTTTTCCGCAACGCGCGCCGCGCGAGCCGCCGGTTCCGACGACGCACCGCGCAGTCGAACGATTGCTTTCTTTATATCTTCCGTATCGCAGCCTACCCACCGCTGAAAATGCTCATCCAGCATAGAAACCAACCCACCTTTGTCTTTGGCCAATGCCTCTTTCAACTGTCTACGATATGGCACCCCGCTGATATCGAATTCGGAAGGCTCAAATGTACGAAACATCCTTTCGATATACGCACTACATATTTATACAGGGATTATGTTGCACATAGGAGTCCGTACTCTTGACCACCTTTACCGTCTCACACCATGGACATTTACGTAGTGGTCTCGATTTTCCTGGACTATCTGGGTACTTTACCGGCATGGGGTACAGCACGGCTGTTAAGTCACGAGGCGCATGACATCGTGGCGACAAAACCGTACGAACTCGACCTGTCGGGCGCGCGGTCCTTCATTGCGGCCCACACGTGCATGGTGTGTGACCGACACGTGGAAAACCCACGTTGGTTTACCTACAAATATCTACCACCCCCCAGGCAATGCTATATTGTGTCATGTCATCACTATCATTGCCAAGTGTCTTCTATCTATTCCATGGTCGCCGACCTCGCTTCCATGAACGTGCACGTGCTCAAAAGACCCTTCCAGCCGTCGAATAACATTGTTGTGCCGCGGTCCGACGGCTCGGAAACACCGGCGCAGTGCATGACCAGTGCTCTGCTGTGCATACGCGGCGCGTATCATGTTATGACGTACTGGGGAGACTTAGAAGGGTATCGTTACGACAAAAATGTGCCCTGGTCCCACTACTGCGACCACGCGCCAGAATTAGTGACTATAAATGAGACGCGACCCATGGGCACATGTTAAGAGTTTGTCGGTCGCGTCTCCACGGTCTTGGCCTCTTCACAAACTACCACGTGCCCAAAGGTGACCAGGTGTGTAAGCTCGACGTACATTACGGCGCGCACGTCCCAGCGTTTGACGACTATTACGGGCGCTTCATTAATCACTCGTGCACACCATCCTGCGAGCTCGACGGATACTGTCTGCACGCACGGTGCGAGATGCAACCCGGTGACGAAATTACACTAGACTATACTACTATGAACATATCTATACCCGTTTAATTTTATTCAATATGACTTGTCGCGTACGTGCACGTTTCCACCGACCACATACAGAGCCACAACGCGAACAACACAACACCCCAGTTGATGTATATCATATGACACGTCGAGTCGACTTGAAACGCTATCGTAGTACCCAATGCACAGAGATGAAAAAAACAGATACCGGCGTAGCGCTTTCCAGTGGGGGAAAACGACGTGTGTATTCTATATGTGTACAAGCAAATGGTGAGGGACGCAACGCCAAATACGGCGTTCGTACTAATTCTTAAAATGTCGTCGCACATGCACATATGGAACATGGTACGTTTATATACATTCTTCAGCCAATCTTGAGAACAAAAACTGACACCGGCTGACCTTTTCGAACCGTAGGTTCTCTATCGCGAATAGAGATTTTGGCGGCTGAAAAAAAAAAGTTGGCGACGGCTGAACTTTTCTATTCGCGAAAGAACTTTTTTCTATTCGCGAAAGAACTTTGGCCATCCTGAGAAAAAAAAAGCTGGCGGTGGCTGAACTTTTCGAACCGTAGGTTCTCTATCGGCGAAAGAACTTTTGGCCATCCTGAGAAAAAAAAAGCTGGCGGCTGAACTTTTCTATTCGCGAAAGAAATAATCTCTATCGGCGAAAGAACTTTTGGCC
>Ga0209603_1001212_pt1 | contig 27380 bp, 14 predicted proteins | sample COGITO_mtgs_1206_FD_184812 | JGI IMG/M metagenome (GOLD analysis project Ga0209603, IMG submission 184812) | Pelagic marine microbial communities from North Sea - COGITO_mtgs_120607 (SPAdes) (version 2) | ecosystem: Environmental > Aquatic > Marine > Epipelagic ... | reverse complement strand
TCGAATGGGTGAATAAAGGCACCGTCGTGAAGGCGCGTGGCTTGACTGGTTATTTCCTGCTCAACGCGACCCGTAAAAAGGTGAAGCTGCCCCTCGTGGACGTAGCAGCCTATCGCAGTCAAGTCGCATCCCCGTCCAATCGAAAGCTTCAGTTGGTCTATACGGCACTGGCTGTAATCTTGCCCGAAATGACTGCAGTCATCACCGAAATCGAGCTTCCCGAGGTTCTGACACCCTCGGAGGTGGTTCAGATTAAACGCATCGCAGCCGCACACCGGGAGGGATTGCTAGAGCAGGGGGACCTTTATGTTCAAGTGGTCTACTGTCGTGCAGTGTTAGATGCTGAAAAAATAAGTCAGAAACTCGATGTAAGTTGATGCTGTGTTGAAATGAGACAGCCTCCAGAGCCGGAAATACCGAAACTTAAGATGCCGGATCAATCAGATTGGCATTTTGCTGATGTTCCCGAGGAAGAAGTGGTCGCATGCGTGTTTTGGGAATATGGCCGGGAGAGTCGTCTGAAGGAGCTGGGGCCACGTATTAATCTGGATGATTACCCCAGTCTTACATTAACACGCCGTCGGCAAATGAATGCCTTACTTCTGACTGACGGACTTGAGGTGCCAGCGAGTGCTGGTGATTCAGGAGCACCGACGCTTGAGGGCTTTTTCCAAGAAATCGATGCGTGGCAAGATCTCTCGAATGCGGCGAAGAGTCGGTTTCATAAGTTGTTTGATTGTTCAAAAGCCTGGTCCTCTACCGACCATGGATATAGTAAGCTACTGCTCGCCGCTGCTTATGAGGGAACCGGGGGGGCGGCGTCATCTGAGAATCTAATGCTACTGGTGACTGATGAGATATGGCAGACGTGTTCAGATAAACAAATATCTACTTATATGCTGAAACTGATTTCAGAGTTTCGTCCCGATAAATACCCTTCAGCCGGCGCGCAGCCACTGCCGGGCTTGTATGGTGATGGGATTAAAAGAAAGACCCCTTAGATCTTACCTGACTCAACTCGGAGCTTATAGGCTAATGAAAGAGAACTCGCCAACTGACTTAGCGAAGAACTTTTCGGGCTCAGTCAATTTGAAGGGGTTAGTTCGCGGTGCCGTCGGCAATGAGTCTTGGAATGATCTTCCTGCGTGGAGCAAAGTGAAAAAACGTGTCCCAGAGCTCATTTTACAATGGTTTCCGATCGATTAGATCGACTGAGACAGATTACGGTTCAACCGTAATTTGGATGATTTTCTGTGGGTTGCTTCAACCTGACTCAGGTTAAAGCAATGAAGGCGATGTTATTATCTGATAATCAGTAGTAACAGATCAGTCTCCTTCGCATCTTATCAAAAGCGCCCAGCGCGTTTGAACCGCACCTGTGTGTCTCGCTTCGTGCTGCATGGTGCGCCCGTCAGTGGCTTCATATGCTTAGGAGCACTAGCGTCCAGTTAAAGGTCATTGAAAATCAATTGCTTAGAAATCTCACACTCCTCGCTAACCGCCTTAAAGTCTCCAAGTAGCTGATTAAAAGTAACTTTCTGAAATACGTTAACGCTCAAAATTTGTAGTATTCTACTGAGACTTTCATCAATCCCATGAACCTTATTGAGACAGGCCACCATCAGGTAAACGCAGATTGCAATCCAGATTTGAGTTCGCACTGCGTTCTCGCTGGTGCCAAAGAATGCTTTGATACGCAGGTTTTGTTTGATCCACTTGAAGAACAGTTCGATCTGCCAGCGGCGTTTATAAATGGCTGCGATGACCTGTGCAGGCAAATCGAAGTGGTTGGTCAAGAACACCAAACGCTTTCGAGTATCGGTATCGAAGAAGCTGATACGCCTAAGCTTTCCTGGATAGTCTCGTTTTCCTTTATAGGTGCTCAATCGAATTGTTTGATCGCAGCGCAGGCCACAGGACTTATCGACAGGACGGGACTTGCACCGACTAAATCTCATATTTCTTTTTGCTCGAATGACAAAGAAGGCGTTCGCGCTTTCGATCCTAAAGAGTCGGGTAAAATCCAAGTATCCGCGATCGAAGACATAGATGCTCCCAGCTTCGAGAATCATTTGATCCATGAAGTGGACGTCATGAACCGAACCGTCGGTAATCTTTATAAACACTGGGATCGAGCCAGTCAGGTCGATTTGAGTATGGAGTTTAATCGCAGTTTTGGTTTTGCGAAAATGAGCCCACGGAAACATCGACAAGCACAGGTCAATCGTAGAGGCATCGACGGCATAAACCATCTCGTCAATATCGAGACCATTAGAGTCTTCGCGATAAAGTCGTCTCGCTTTGCGAATCAACACTTGCGCGAGTGCTTCGTAAACGCGCCAGTCACGATGCTCGTTCGCATAAGCGAGATTCGTTCGTGTGACATTGCCTCGGATTCCCATCGCGTAGAGGTGCGAGCATCCTCTCAAGCAGGCTTCAATATCTCGAAGACTCTCCCTGATAGTAATCTGAGCAAAAGCCATAGCGAGAAACTGATCTCGGGCAGTCATGCTTTTACTCGCTCTCGGCATCGGGTGCTGGGCAATGCAGCGTTGAAACTCTTTTCGGTCCAGAAGGTCGATAACTTGAGTGAATATAAGGCGGCCAGTGTTCATCCCTTATTGAGAATGAAAAATGGCCAATTATGCCAGCTCGCTCAAATGCGTGACACGCCTTTTTCTTTATTAGCTGCTTAAAATGAACAACCTACAAAACCTCAACCTGTCCTTAACTGGACACTAGTGAGGCAGATTCTAGAGCTAATTGATCACTGGGATTTCTAGCACTGTGTTTGCCACGCAATCAATAATGTTCGTCTAAATCTTGAATCGTCACTTGTGCTTGAAGGCGGCTCATCAGCTATGCAATGAAGGACGGGACGAGCGATGCTCCGTGTTCGCGAGTCAGCACCCCACACACCCCATTTGTTATGACTAGTTTATTCCGTAAATATTTAAGATATATCCCATTGACTGCCTTGTTCGCTGCTCTGGTGTCGAGTCTCTCTGCCGAAGTGGTCGCCCACTACGAATTTGATGAAGCAACAGGCGGTGCCAGTGGTGCCGTTAATTCTGGCAGTGGCATTGCGGTCGCAGCTCCGAGCGATGACTGGGGCAATCTCAATGGCGCCGGCCAATTGGTGGTGACCGCGAATACGGCGCGTACGAATACGGCGCTCGGTTCTGATAGCTTCAGTGGCTCGATCTTTTACCGGATCGATTTTCATTCATGGGACACTTCAAGTGCGGATATTACTACGAAATTCGGTTTCCGCCTGAAAAGTGTGAGCACGACCAACAAGTTGCTCGATGTAAATTTGAAGACGGGAACGGGCGCTTATACGACGAATATCCATACATATGCCGGTGGGAGCTATGATTATGTGACGGGCGGTATGCCGAATCCGAATACGGAGGGTGTCAGCTTCATCATCGGTGCGGATACCAATTCGGATACGTTTTCGATTTGGCGGGACACCGGCTTTAGCGGCAGCTACACACAATTGCGCACTGACGTTGCTTTAAATATCGGTGGTGAAACGGATTTCACTGAGGTCAATGCGCTCACCTTTGATCCCGGCGGCGGTACTTTCACCATCGATCGCATTGCACTGGGCACTGATTTTAACGAGATTGCCACGGTTCATGATCCGGTCGTGGTATTGCCGCCAGCGGACATTCCGTCTGGCTTGAATGTTCTATTAATCGTCTGCGATGACCTCAATGACTTCGAGGGGGCATTTGGTGGGCATCCGCAAGCACAGACACCGAATATAGATGCGTTGGCCGCTCAGGGTGTACGGTTTATAAATGCGCATAGTAATGCGCCCATATGCGGGCCAAGTCGTTCCTCCTTCTTGACGGGGCTCTACCCGCACACATCCGGAGTGTATGGTTTTGGCAATTGGTACAATCCGGGCAAGGACGGGTTCGCGGTGAACACAGTGATGCAAAATTCCAAGTCGATGATGCACTACCTACGTGACAATGGTTATCAGTCGTTCGGCACCGGCAAGCTCATGCACCACGACCTCGACGATAATTACGTGTATCCTGTAGGTCACCCCGAGGCTGGCAATTTTCAGGAATGGTGGGATGAATACGGTGCCAAGGCTGCCTATGGCCCTGTGGCCTTTGACCCAACGGCAGGCTCCAGCGTGAATCACCCGAAAATTCCGCCGACGTTCCACGCAGGGGCGGGCAATTTGAATAGTTTGTTTGGGTCGCTTGCAGACGTGCCGACCGTCAACCAATCCACTGGCGGGACTTACACCGGGTGGTGGAAGACTGGATATGGCAACGACAATTACAATTACGTCGATGACAATAACCGTGACGACATGCAGGACGAGGAAGTACGCAAGTGGGCGGTGGATAAGATCAACGCCTTGGCTTCGACCGATCCGACAGGCGACAACGAGAAATTCATTTTATCGGTCGGCTTTCACAATCCCCACACCCCATTCGTCGCTCCGCAGCAGTACTTCGACCTCTATCCTATCGGGACGCTCGAGCTACCGCCGCGCATTGCGAATGATGTGGACGATACTTATTTCAACAAGAATCAGAAGCCGAGCACTTCGACCCTAGAGGTCTACAGTTCGCTGGTAGATTCCGTGGGTGAGTTGTCTGCAGACGGTACCAGCTATGCGACCGAGGCAGATTTCCTAAAAGCTTACCTGCAAGCGTACCTAGCCTGTGTGAGTTTTGTAGATGCGCAAGTTGGCGCCTTGGTGGCGGCTTTGGATGCCAGCCCCTATGCGGATAATACAGTCGTGATTCTCACCAGTGACCACGGTTACGAGTGGGGCGAAAAGGAAGCGCTGTCGAAAAACACATTATGGGAAACCAGTACACGGGTGCCCTTATTGATTCGTACACCAGGGCTGAATGGTAGTGCTGGTCAGGAGGTCGATGAGCCGGTCGCACTGGTTGATCTGTATCCGACCGTCAAAGACCTGTGTGGTTTGACGGCAGACACCAAGAAAACTGCGCTAGGTGCGGACTTGGATGGTCACAGCTTGAGACCGCTCTTGATGGATCCGCAAGCGGGCACCTGGACGGGGCCGGAAGTGGCGATCTCCATGGTCAGTGGGATTGATGATACCGACCCAGGGAGCAAGAACTTTGCTGTGCGTTCCAAGGAATGGCGTTACATCCGTTATGAGAATGGTATGGAGGAACTCTACAACCTGACTTACGACCCCTATGAGTTTACCAATTTGATTGGTTCGCCCAACCCGGTGGTGGTGGAAAACTACGAACACCTCACCAGCGAGTTGTTTGCGAGAATCCCGGAGTTGGTGACGGATGCGCCGAATTTGCTGATTGACCCCAGCTTTGAGTGGCTGGCCGAAACTTCATCGCCTAATGCGGGCGATTGGCCATGGGAGAGTGAAGAAAGCGCAGGTAACATATGGCAAATCACACGTGGCACGGTTACAGGAACTTTTGGAAAGTATGCCCTGCACTATCAACAACGTTGGACGACCAGTCCAGTGAAACAGATACTGCCTTATCCACTGGATTCGGGCCTGACTTACGACGTCTCCTTCTGGATGCTCAGTGGTGTGGATACTGAATTGGGTGGGGTGAATGACGCGACGATTGATATCGAACTGTGGAGCTGTGATACCGTGGATGGCACTTATGTGCACCGCGCCGATTTGGTCACCGCCGTGCAGAACAGTGCGGCAGAAGTCTGGCAATCGTTTAGCGGCAGCTTCGATGCTTCAGCCTTGGCAGCTTACGATGGACACTTTCTTCAATTCCGTATCGTGCGTAACTCCAATGTGAAGCAGCGTGTTTACCTCGACGGCTTTGTACTGGATGCGTATTCTACAAATACCTTTGAGCAATGGGCCTTTGAACATGGGATTAATCCGGCGGCATCGACTGTAGACCTTGATGGTGATGGACTCAACAGCCTGGAAGAATATGCCTTCGGCGGGGATCCTGCGGATGGCGGTTCGGCTGGCTACAACTCGCAAGTCTCGATTGCCGGTAGCAGTGTGTCGTACAGCTATCCTGAGCGCAAGGATAGTGAGCTGAGCTATCTTTTAGAGTACACCACGGACTTGACTTCCGATTTCTGGATTGAGGGCGGCTTTATACAGCAAGCACCTGTCGAGCAGTATGGCTTGGATTTTTGGAAAGCGATGAGCGTCATGGATACGACGGAAGAGGCCTTGTTTGTCCGGGTGAAGGCAGCAATGCCAGTAGGGGATGAGGGAGCCACTCCTTCCGCGATTTATGTGCCGACAGGCTATTCTTACGTTTGGGGCGACCGTTTCGGGGCCAATGAATTGGATGCGACCAAATGGTTTGTCGGTATGCGTGACCCGGATACCGGAGATCTTGTTCCCGGCGCGAACGGTGATTATTTGTTGAATGACAAGTATTCCGGTTATGTGACCGAGGAGGACTCTTATGTTGAAGACGGTGCCTTGATCCTGCGCAATCAGAAGCGTAGTTACACTGGCACCAGTCCGGCAGGCAGTTACGAGTATACGTCAGGCTGGGTGACCTCGATGCATCGCGGCCACATCAACAAAGGCTATATTGAAGTGCGGGCAAAGTTTCCCACAGGCGATAAGGTCTGGCCGGCTATCTGGCTGGTGTCTGAAGATTTGATTTGGGGCCCGGAATGGGATGTGTGGGAGTATTTCGGCTACAATAGTGCCGCCGGCGCCGGTTACGATAGCATGGGCATGCATTTGATGACAGGCTATGAACAAGCCGGCAACCTGTGGCCCAATCAGGATCCTCAACGTTGGGATGATACCTGGCTGCGCCCCTTTGACGCGACCTACGATGCGGAGGCATGGCATATCTTCGGTTGGGAGTGGACGGATACCTATGCGCGTTGGTGGATTGATGGCAAGGTGGTCCATACTCTGTTGAAAAGCGAAACGATCGATCCTTCTGCATGGCCGGATGAGGAGATGTATATCATCTTGAACAACGGCGTCCGCACTGCCTCGCCCGATGACACAACGACTTGGCCGAACACACTTGAGATCGACTACATCGAGGTTTATCAACAGCCATAAACTCACCACTCTGATGTCACGATTACTCCTTTCCCTGCTCCTGCTCATAAGCGGTCTGTCCGCTCATGCCACCGAAAAACCGAACATTTTATGGATCTATGCGGAGGACACCTCGCCGTGGATGGGGTGTTACGGGGATGTTATCAATGCTGGTGCCACGCCGCATATTGATTCTATTGCAGATTCGGGCGTTCGATTTACACGGGCTTATGTGCCGGCTCCTGTCTGTTCGGCCACTCGCTCGGCAATGATGGTCGGTCAAAACGCGATTCGGTTTGGCGGACATGAGCACCGTTCTTCACGAGGCGCTCCGAAAATTCATTTGCCGGAAGCGTATCAACTACTGCCTAAGCTCTTGCAAGACCAAGGCTATACGACCTTCAACCATGGTAAGACTGATTATAACTATGTCTGGGATGCGACTATCTATAATTATGCAGCAAAGAGTAAGACGGATTTTTCGGATTTGGTGAGACGGCAGCCGTTCTTTGGACAGATTCAAACCAAAGGTGGCAAAAATAATACTTGGAAATTTCCAGCAAATCGTAAGGTCGACCCCGCTCGTGTCACGGTGCCTGCAGATTATCCTGATAATAGGATCTACCGTGAGGTGGTGGCGCAGCACTATGATGCGATTCGTATGGATGATGATTTGGTCGGAGAAATTCTGAGCGGCCTCGAAGCCGCTGGTTTAGCTGACAATACCATCGTGGTGTATTTCTCGGACCACGGTGCGAACAATCTACTTCGCCATAAACAGATGGCGACTGAAGGTGGCTTACATGTGCCGTTCATTATCATGGGGCCAGACGCGTGGGTGCCACAGCAAGGGGTGCGCGAGGACTTAGTCGACATGCTGGATCTCTCGGCGACTACCTTGGCATGGGCCGGGATCGAGCAGCCCGCATGGGTTGAGGGGCAGAATCTTTTCGGTGAAGACTTTAAGACACGCACTTTTGTCGGAGGACAGAAGGATCGTCTCGATCATGCGATTGATCGGGTCCGCACGATTCGCACGGATCAGTATCGTTATGTGCGCAACTATAAGTTGGACCGTATTTTCCTGCAGCCGCAATACCGAGACCGCCAGAACTACACGCAGAATTTACACCAGCTCTATCAAGAGGGAGGTCTGTCTGACCGGCATCGGGAGATCTATTTCGGGGAACGTCCAGCGGAGGAGCTTTACGATGTGTCGGTGGATCCGTGCATGATGCAGAACCTAGTAGGAGTCCCCGGCTTCGAAGATGAGCTGCATACACACCGCAGTATTTTGGAGGCCTGGTTGAAAACAGGGGATGTGGGCGTTGGTGAGGAGCCCATTGCTGAGCTGAAAGCCAACGGTGAAGATACGAAGTGGGGCGAAGGCGTGAATGTGGAATATGAAGTCTATCGCAACGACAGTGATGGCGACGGCCTTTCCGATAAGTGGGAAACATTGAATCAGCGCGACCCCAACGACGGACTGCTCTATTTCGAGTTTGATTGTGGTGGTTGGCAGACCGAAGGCTGGACTTCCTCTGACATCAGTTCAAACCTCGCCGGCTATCTAGGCTTCCTTGATTTTACGCTGGATGGGACTGTTGGATCGATCCAGAGAGCGGGGCTTCAGGTCCAGCTCACTGATAGGGATCAGGCATTACTCGTTCAGTTACGTGCGGATGCCGATGTGAAAGTGAGTGTTGTTGCCAATGGAGAACGCATCGGTAGCGATCGTATCCAAGCTTCGGATACTTTTGACGCGGTTTCTTTTTCGCTGGATTCTGTCAAATCAGTAGAGCCCATCGTTTCGTTGAGAATTCAATTTGAAGGGGGCAAGGGGACCCGCGTTGAAGTGGATTCGATAGAAGTAGAGCGAGGAGCAGTCGCCCTTGGGTCAAGGGCGCCAATACCTTTCGAAGCGTTTGCAGGTTTTGAACGGATCGCAGAGGGGAATCCGGTTTTTAAAGTGCCGAGTCCCCAATGGGCCGCTGCGGCACATGCGATCGTCGAAGGCGATCGCGTGCATTATCTGTGGAGTGTGCGCTTGAAAGGATCGCGTTGGGAGTTGATGTATAGCTCAGCTCCGTCCTCGGCACCGCATCGGGTCGAGCACTACGTCAATAATCCTGTTCTGAGGCCATCGAAGTCAGGCTTTGATAGTTCGGCCATTGAGTATCCTTTCCCGTTTTGGAATCCATTGGACGAGACGTATTATGCTTACTATCTGGGGCGTAAGAATCGTCCGCCGAAGCAAACCGGGCTGTTGATTCGAGGAGAGACATGGACCGATTGGACGCGCGTCCAGGATGAGCCCATCTTTACAATAGAGGGGCCTTATGAGCGGGCGGGCTGTTCGCACCCATCCGTGGTGGTGGATGGCGATCTCGTCCAGATGGTTTATACGGGGGAGCGCACCAATTTTCAATCCCCTGAACCGCCGGTGATTTGCCATGCCACGGCACCACTTTCCGATCTGAAAGCACTGGATCGTGACTCTAATAATCCGGTCTTTGAGGGCTCCGGAGAGGCATGGGACAGTCAGGGTGTGCGCGAGGCTGAAATCTTCAAAGGGCCGGCTTACTATCATATTTTCTACGGTGGTCACGACGGCACGCATTGGCGTATCGGTCATGTGCGCACGCGGGACTTCAAGACCTTCGAGCCGAATCCTGCCAATCCGATACTGGATTTACCTGAGGATGCCGAGGCATGGGATGCGGAAGGGTTATTGACGCCGCAGGTCTTTGAAGTCGGTGACGCTTACTACATGCTGTATGCGGGTAAATCCGGGAAACGTTGGCAGTCGGGCTTAGCCCGGGCCTCAAAATAAGACGAATTACTTGCTACGAGAATGATTATCATGGCAGGATACCTAGCGTTGTTGAGTCTTCGCTTCCGAATTGAACCCTATATTTACGAACGCAAAGAAATGACGAATTCAAGATATATAAACCGATGAATACAAAACTCATTTTTATGTCGTGTCTGGCTGCGCTGACAGTGATCTCTGCGCAGGCCGAAGAGGCTCCGCGCCAACCGAATGTTATTTATATCCTAGCGGACGACCTTGGCTATGGTGAGGTGGGCTACAACGGACAGGAAATGATCCAGACGCCGGAGCTCGACACGCTGGCCGATGAGGGTATGACGTTTTCTGCACACTATTGTGGCAATGCGGTGTGTGCACCGACACGTTGCTCACTGATGACAGGGCTCCACCCCGGGCATGCGTATATACGCGCCAATAGCCCGGGTTATCCCAATGGGCAGACTCCTTTGCCTGAAGGCACTGAGACCGTTGGCGCATTGATGCAGCGGGCGGGCTACACGACTGCGATTATCGGTAAGTGGGGGCTCGGCGGAGTGCTCGAAGATGTGCCGGATCCTGTGCTCAACAGTGGTCATCCGAACCAGCAGGGCTTTGACTATTTCTTTGGCTACTTGGATCAACGTAAGGCGCATAACTATTATCCGGATCATTTGTGGCGCAATGATGAGTTTGTGGAATTGAATAACCCCGGTGGCGCTTGGGGCAAAGGCAATCAAGACTACAGCCACGACCTAATGACCGAAGAGGCGATCACTTGGATTACTGAGCATCAGGATGAGCCAATGTTCTTGTATCTAGCGTATTGTATCCCCCACACACATTGGCAGGTTCCTGAGCTGGGCAGTTATGCAGACCAAGACTGGCCCGAAGAGCGCTTTAAAATTCAAGCGGCAATGGTGACGCGTATGGATCGTGACATCGGTCGGATCAAGCGCCTGCTGGAAGCGCTGGGGCTCGCTGAAGATACCTTGATCATCTTTAACTCCGATAACGGTGCGCATGGACAAGGGGGCACGCGTGAGTTTTTCGATACTACTGCAGGTCTGAAAGGTAAAAAGCGCCTGATGACTGAGGGCGGCGTGCGCTCGCCGATGCTGGCCTATTGGCCAGGGACAGTGCCTGCTGGCGTGCGCTCAGATCATATCTCGGCCTTTTGGGATTTTCTACCGACGATGGCCGAGCTTACTGGCGAGCCTGTTGATGGCCGAACAGACGGACTTTCAATGTTGCCCACGTTGCGCGGTCAGTCCGAACTGCAGAAGCAGCATAAGTATCTCTATTGGGAGTTGTATGAAGGGCGTCCCAATTGCGGCGTGCGGATGGGGAAGTGGAAAGGTATCGTGGCCGATCGTCGTCAAGGTATGCAGATCGAGCTGTATGATTTAGAGTCCGACGAGACCGAAGAAGTGAATGTGGCTGCGCAGTATCCAGAAGTCGTCGAAGAGATTCGAAAGGCGATGCTGGAAGCGCACGAGCCTAGTCCATTTTGGGGGAAGGACAACCAGCCGCTCTATAATGGTCCTGCAGCCTGCGAACTGAATGGTGTCACCTATGTGCCGCGTGTGCCTAAGAAAAAGAAGGCTCAGTAGGTGAATCTGCCTTAGCGAATGCTGCGAAACCAGTTGTTGATGTAGCGTTGATCGGCTGAGCTAAAGTGGTCGAAGTGAATCTCAAACTGTAAGCCATCGGTGCGTCGGATCGTGATGATATGCTCATCTTTAGAGAGTAGGGTGGCGTCGATACTGCGGCCGTCTTTACTGGAAAAATTCCTCCTTGGGGATACTTTTGGCTGACTCTGAATGAGCTCTCCGCGCTTGGCATTGCAGGCACCAATATTGGGTGTGCCAGTGGATAAGTCGACCGGGTTGCCGTAGAAGTCGACCGTGGGGTATTCGGTGAGGTCTTTAAAAATGCCCGAGCCTGCGCCTGGGATCGGAGGGCCTCGACGGGGGAGGCCGTTGTCGATGGCAGCACTTCCGACTTCGAGTTGATAGCCGCTCTTTGAGCGAGTCCCCGGGGCGATCAAGCGTGGGTTACCTATTTGGTGATTAGCGTCTAAGGTGCTGAGCCGAGAGCTGACCTCGCCACGGAACAGGTTATTCGAAATCAACAGATCCGTGTCGTTGTCTATCATTTTTACGGTCTTACCGCCGATGTTGCCTTCCTCTGCGTAACAAATATTATTATAGATGTAGGTATTCTTTGCATCGATTTCGATCGCAGTTGAGAAGTCCCGATCCATATAGATGGTGTTGTTATAGATGTAACTCCCATCGCAGTGGTGGATGCCCTTGGCAGTTTTGCTGTTAATCCATACGGTGTGGTTACTGTTTTTCCATTTTGGATTGTCGCGCCAACCATCATTGACGCTAATGTTGAATCGATAGACTGCATTGACGTTGCCTCCCAGTATTTCGACAAAGCCGCCTTCGCAGTCTTCCATGTAGTTGTATTGGATAAAGGTGTTCACATTTTGATGATCAATGTGGATGCCGTGCGAGTCGAGATAGCCACGGGTGCTGAGGCAAGTGTTGTGCTGAATGACTGTATTGTGACTGCGCCAGGTCCATACAGAACTGCCGCGTGCAGGCATTCTGGGGTCGTTCGAGGAGCCCGGATGGTTGAAGAGGTTGTGCTCAATCAGGCAGTTATAGGTCATGGTGGGGAGGATGCAGGTGCCACCCAGGTGGTGAAACTCATTGTTGCGAAACACGAAGTTCATGTTTCGATTGATGGCATCATCACCAATGCCTTTGATGCCGCCTTGGTGCCTCATGTGCACGCCCAAACGCTGAATGTTTTCGAAGTAGCAATCCTCCATTAACACGTCACGGATGTGCTTTTCATTGCCTGGGTTCTTATTCTTCGATGAGAAAAAAGTAACACCCGATACCACGAGTTGATTAAAACTGTCCTCTCCATCTTCTCTTAACACGGCTTGTGGCGCGAAGATATTTCGAAATGTCATATTACGAAACGTGAAATGACGCATCACCTCGTTGCCGGTGTTGCTGATGCGAATTCCAAACGCGTCTTTGTCGTCCACTCCGGCGCGCGATGTGATGCGCTCGTTCTGCACTTCCAGACCGTCAAAGACCATATGGTCATGGTTGTTGACTAGGATGGCTTCTTGATAATCGCCGCCAGCCTCTGCACCGACTTCACCGGTGATGATCGGCTGAGGGCCATCGCCGTAGGCAGTGATCAGGATCGGCTGGTCTGCTGCGCCTGAGCCATTAACCACGAAGTGGCCGTCAAATCGGTCGCCGCGCTTGAAGTAGACGATATCACCGGGCTCCAGTTCGGTCGCACTGATTTTATCGAGGCTCATCCAGGGGGAGTTCTGTGAGCCACTGTTGGAGTCCGCGCCTGTGGAGCTGCTTAGGTAATAATGCTCGGCGGCGTCTGCCTTTGTGGTCAACGCGATGAGCAGTAGGGGGAGAATGGAGCGAATCGTCATGTAGGTTTTTGAAATCAGTGAGGGCACGTGAGGTGATTTATAATATTAGTCTCGGGGTAAAGCGATGCAATGAACGAGCACGCTATATTGTTGTTTAAGCGTGATCATTTGGTTTTGAAAGCGCATTGTGAGGGGCGCTGGTCGTCGAACTGGTAGACTTGTTGGCAAACAACGCAGCTTGCTTGGCAAACAAGTTGTTCGTGGATTTTTGTTATGTCTTGTGAGAGTGTGGTGTGCGTCTTTAGCCGCTGTCAGTTTCCCCGATTTTTTATGAAGCCCTCGATATTGATTTTTTGTCTGTCTGTTCTCGCACAGGTGTTAGGCGCGCAAACTTCTGCGAAGCCGAATGTGCTCTTTATTGCGGTGGATGATTTGAATGACTGGGTGGGCTGTCTCAACGGCCATCCGGATACGAAGACGCCGAATATTGATCGGCTTGCTGCCCGCGGCATGTTATTTACCAATGCGCATTGTCAGGCGCCAATTTGTAATCCTTCGCGCACGAGCATTATGTGGGGGATGCGGCCTTCCACGACCGGCTTTTATGATAATGCACCCAACGCACCGGAGCTGCCGGAGTTTTATTCGAGGCATGTCAGCCTGTCTCGGCATTTTTCTGCGAATGGGTATAAGACGATGACGACTGGGAAACTGTATCATGCATCGATGTTGCCAGAGGATGATTTCGAAGTCGTGGGCCCGCGCCCTGGACAGTGGATTGATTTGGATCAAGCAGTGCAGGCGGAACGACCGGATCATATGCACTGGCTTTGGGACTTTGGTCCGCAAACTTATGACGAGGAGCAGTTCGCGGATCATATCGATGCTAGTTGGGCGATCGGGAAATTACAGCAGGTGCATGATCGTCCGTTCTTACTGACGATTGGGTTTTATCGACCACACGTGCCATTCTTTGCGCCGCAACGTGTTTACGATCACCCGGATTTGTCGGGCGAACTGCGCCTGCCTCCGGTGAAGGCGGACGACTTGGATGATATTTCGGATTATGCGCAGGAATTGATCTATTCGCCTTACCCTGCCTCGCAAGCGTGGGTGGAGCAAAACGACAATGAGAAATGGTTTGAAGCGATGCGCTCTTATCTCGCTTGTATTCGTTGGACCGATGAGCAAGTGGGGCGCGTATTGGATGCGCTGAATCAGAGTCCGCATGCCGATGACACTATCATCGTTCTGTATGCAGACCACGGGTTCCACCTCGGAGAAAAGCGGCATTGGGCGAAATGGACTTTGTGGGAGCGTTCGACGCGGGTGCCGTATATCATCAGTTTACCTGATGGACAGGCGGGGCAGTGTGATCAACCGGTCGAGCTACTGAGCATCTATCCCACGCTGATCGAGCTGTGCGGCTTGTCGGACAATCCAGAAGTCGAAGGTGTCAGTGTGGTGCCGCTATTGCGGAACCCCGATAGTGAATGGTTGCATCCAGCTGTTACCACACTGTATCAAAATAACCACTCTGTGCGAACGAAACACTGGCGCTATATTAGCTATGCGGATGGCAGTGAAGAACTTTACGACCATCGAGTTGATCCGAATGAATGGACGAATCTGGTAGGAGCAGCTCGATACGAAACAGTCATTCACCAATTGCGTCACCACTTACCGAAGAGGAATGTCGCACAGTTTGAGAAGCTTCCGTCGAACGAGTGATTGGGGCGGTATCGGTGGGCGCTGGGGAGTGCTTCGGGACCAGCGCCATTTCATGGGGGGGGAACCCCTTTTATGGCTTGGCGCGTAAGGGATACATGTGCTCGCCGATCCAGCGAGCTGCAGTAATCAATTCGGGATAGGGGGTGTCGGCGATGTCGACAAAGCCGATTTGGAAGTTTTCGCCGTCCTTGCGGCCACTCATTGCTTGTTCGCGATATTGGAACCAGTGGGTGCCGACAATGTTGGGGTGAGTGAGGGCTTGGGTGACGTAGTGGCGGTAAGCGTAGTTACGCTGCTGCTGATTGCCGACGCCGCGAAGGCCAGGGTGGAGCATGCCACGGTCCAATGCGCCGAAGTGGAATTCGCCAATGATGATGGGCTTGTCGACTGCTGCCTCAATTTTTAGGTCGGAAGGGGAGAAGCGGTAACGGTTCACGCCGATGACGTCACAGTATTTGGCGGAGGCCCGTGCGGGTTCGGGTTTGATTTCGCCATGCAAACGACTGCCGAGGTAGAGTTTGTTGGGGGCGGCGCGGCGCATCTCTTCATAAACAATGCGAAAGTAGTCTTCGGGGGGCATCACTTCGTTCCAGCGGAGTTCGTTGTCGACGAAAAAACCGATGCACCATGGGTCTTGTGCGGCCGCAGATTCTTGGGCCAGACGTGCTCGCAATTTTTTGCGCAGCAGCTCTGGGTCTTTCCATGCCGCTCCGTTGCGGTGGTTATAGTGGATGGGCAGCACGTAGGGCGTGCGCTGATTGGCGCACACGTCCCGGTCGGACCAATTGCCGAGTGTATTCATGCCCCAACTACGGATGCGCTGGTGTGCCAGCGCTTGAGATTTGTTCAGCCAATCGTTGCCGTATTTTTTTGCGATGTTGGCCTTATAGAAATCCACTGAATGGCCGGATTGAATGTAGGCCTTGGGGATCGCTTCAAAGTAGTGCTTGCGACCCTTGAATGTGGTGAGCGCACCGCCACCGACTCCGGTGACGCCATGTGACCAGAACAGGTAGCCTTCCGGATCGACGAGCCACCATTTGCCCTGATGCTTCTCTGTGCGAAAATGCCCAGTGGCTTTGAGTCGAGGCCCGTTGAGCCAGCCGCCATATTGGCTGCGGTCGTCGGGGCCGGGGTGAGTTGTCAGGTCGGATTGTTCTGTTGTCGCGGCTGTTTGCAGGTCTGAGTCCGAATGGATCTTTCCGGGCCAGTTGCCGTGCTTGTATTGACCGTATGCGTTGATAAAGGGGAAGAAGGAATCGCTGCCGGGGTGCGAGAGCACGCCGTGTTTGCCGAGACCGTAAATGGCTTTGACGGTGATCGTGGCATTGAGCCCACAGCCATCGATATCGTGTAGTTGGAAACTTCGGATTCTATTCGAGTCGGGGATACTCCAATGCGCCATATGCCCACCGGGAATACCGCGCATATCCGCAAACGAAGAATCCTCTGGTAGCCCCTTGCGCCGGAGGTAGAGGACCAATCGATCCTCTGTCTGCGGTGGTAGTAAGATGAAGCTGCCGCTATTGGGGCGATCTTCAAGTTGGCCGACGAGACGAATGGTGCGGTCGCTTTCATTTTTCAGGTCGATGCCGATACCGACATACTCACTCCAATTCCAGCCGCCTTTAGGTGCGCTCCAGATTACGTGACCTTCTGTTTCGGTAAACTTGATGTGATAGCCTTGGTTGTGCTGCACCTCAGCTCCGGCGCTTGTGACTGCGAGTGTGTTTTGCGTGAAATCGAGGAGCTGAACTGCCTGTGGTTCGACTGCACAAAAAGGCTGCGCAGATGTCGACTGTGCAGTCGCCAACTGCGTCGCGAGGCAGAGGCAGACGAGGAAGGGGAGTGAATATGTATGCATGGGGGCTATGATTTCTTTTCGCTGGCGTAAATGGTGATGTCGGCGCTCTCTTTGCCGAGGATTTCTTGTGCGCGTTTAAGGGCATTTCGGGTTGAGATATTTGGTTGGTTGGGGTGCCAACGGTGGAAGTTGGCTTCGCCTAATTCGTCGATGAGGCCCGAATTGCGGAACACGCGTTCGACGTCTTCATGGGCGCCGCTGACAATTAGGTCGCGATCACGCGAACGTGCAAAGCGCATGAGGTCCCGGATTGCCATCGCAGCGGTCCCGTCTAAGTGGTGAGCGTTGCGTGTGCGTAGGATGATGATGCGCATCTCGGGATGTTCGACCAGGTTGCGCATTTGTTGTAGAAGCATGTCGCATGAGGCAAAGAACATATCACCCTCGACGTGGACGATCGCGATGCTTGGTCGGCGTTCTTCGACTGGCGTGAGCTGTTTATCAACGAGTTGTCCCTTTTGGTCGAATGCGATCTCTTTTAATTGTGGGCGTGCGGCTTTGCGGACGAATAGGACGATGGATGCAGCCGTGCCAATATAGATCGCGGTGTCGAGAGAGAGGACGAGGCCACTGAAAAAGGTGACGATAAATACACTGGCATCGCTCTTGGTTGTTTTGAGGAAGAGTCGAATGTGCTCTTTGCTAATGAGAGAGACGCCCACTGTCATGACGAGTGCGGCGAGTGCCGGCTTCGGTATGTATGCGATCTTCGGGCCGAGAAAGATGAGGCCACAGAGTAAGAGCAGGCCGCTGAAAATACTGGAGACGGCTGTTTTTGCACCACTGTTGAAGTTGAGCACAGAGCGAGTGAGCGACCCAGATACGGACATGCCTGAGCCGAACGCCCCTGCTGCGTTGGCAACTCCCATGCTGAGCATTTGTTGGTTTAGGTCGATCCGGTCACCCGCTTGAGCGGCGAGTGTCTTGGCGATGGAGGCACTTTCCAGTAGCGAGAGGAAGGCGATGGCCATTGCCGTATTGGCCAGTAGAGGAATGTCGGAAAGCACTGCGGACGGCATGGATAGCGGCCACGAGTCGAAAGAGATACCACTAAGCATTGGCGCACTGATGCCTGCTGGTTTGAGCAGGAATTCTGTCACGAGGGAAATCAAAATGAGTGTGACGGCGACGGTGGGCAGCGCTTTGCCGAAGCGTTTCAGGGGTAAATAGATGGCCAGTGTGATACCCGCAACTAAGAGCGAGTTCGATTCGCTGAGGTGGATCGACTTGGCCACGATGACTAATGATTCTAGAAAGGTGCCAGCTCGGGGGATGTTCAGACCGCAAACAGTTTTAAGCTGATTCACCAGGATCAAGCAGGCGGCGGCTGTGATGTATCCAGTGACAACTGCTCGCGATACATATTGCACGATACTTGCGACTTTACAGAGGGCGCCGAGTATCATGAACGCGGATACCATCAGCAGTAGCAGCGGCAGGGCGGCGACGGCTTGTTGCTGGTCGTAGCCGAGCGTTAGAAAGGCACTCAGCAGCATGACTGCGGTGGCGTTGGTCGGTCCGAGCATGACAAAACGCGAGCTCGCGAGCATCGGTCCGGTGATGGATGAGAGTGCCGAGCAATAAATGCCGATTTGCACCGGAAGCCCTGCGATCAGCGCATAAGCCATCGCTTGCGGGAAATCAAGTAAGGCGACGTTGACGGCGGCTTTCGCGTCGGACTTGGCCTTCGCGTAGCTGTAATTCTTGAGCGTGTCTTTGAGTGGAAATGCGCGGAGCCCACTACTGCGCACTATAGTCGCTAGTTTTTTAAGGATAAGATTCCCCATGTTGCCGGATTAATTGTCTGTTTTTGCTTGTGGACGATTTGGGCAACGGCTGTGTCGATTGAGTGATGGGGTGTAGCTGAGTCTCTAGTGTTGCAGGCAAACGGCAACTCGATTGTTGGGCTGATTATTGGCCCTTTTTGTGTTTTTGGAATTCTGGCCAGCTGAGTGTGCCGTCCTGATTCGTATCGGCTTCGGGGTGCTTCTTGAAATAGAGATTCTTCCACTTTTCGGCGTCAACTTTGTTGGCTGCTTGAGCCTTTTCAGCGGTTTTATGGCTTTCTTCTTTGCTGGGGAGCTGGTCGAAGATGGCTTTTTTGTATTGAGCTTTGAGTGATGCGTATTCCGGGTTGTCGGCGAGGTTGCGTAACTCATGCGGATCATTGGAATGGTCGTAGAGCTCTTCGTTGCCGTCGTTGTAAACGATGTAGCGGTAACGCTCGGTGCGGTAGGCCCAGTGCTGCTTGGCGGGCACATTATTATTCTGCGGGCCCGCAAAGCGCATCGTGAGGGCACCGTCAGGGCCGTCCCAGTTGCCGGCTTGCGGATTCGCGAGTAGAGGACGCATGCTAAAACCGTCGAGTGGGGCGCCTTGGTTGTTCTTGCGAGTGTCGCCTTGCAGATTGCAGAGATCGGCGAGCGTTGGGTAGAGGTCGATCAGCGAGACGGGTTGTTGCGTGATCTGACCCGCTTGGCTGACACCAGGCGCACGGATGATCATGGGGATACGAGTGCTGTCTTCCCATAGTGTGTTCTTAAAGATGTAGCCTTTCTGCCCCATGTCCCAGCCGTGGTCGCTGGTGACGATGATGATGGTGTTGTCAGCGAGGCCGCTCTCGTTGACTGCGTCGATCACGGTGCCGATGCACTCGTCCACTGCGGCGACGGAGGCGAGGTAAGCGCGGAGGAATTGCTTAATGCCTGCTTCGGCGCTGCCGTAAGACTCTTCCAATAGTTTGTAATAGTAGTAGCCCTTGTCTTTGCCTTTACCATCTGAGGGATCGGCAGTTTTGAGAAAAGTATCTTCGGCGTCGTTGGCGATGCCTTCAGGGAGTTGTAGTTCGTCTTCGGGGAAGAGGTCGAAATATTCCTGCGGCACATGCAGGGGAGTGTGAGGGCGGACAAATCCGACTGCGAGAAACAGCGGCTTAGCAGATGCATCCTTGGCATGCTTTTTCAGAGTTTGAGCGGCCCATTGAGCATTCAATTCATCGGGAGTCAGGTCGCGTGTTTCCGGATCGCTGAAGTCGAGGAGTTGATCTTTGCCCCAACTGTATTTCCAACCTGCACCTTCGGGTTGGCCTTCATGGTCCATACGCAAGGGACCAAAGGAGCCGTCGATGGGGCCAACGCTAGCCATCGGCTCGGGCACCCAAGGGTTGGCAGAGCGGTCTCCGCCGCCCTTTGACCAATACGGTCCGTAGTCGGTCTTTGACTTATAAAAGTCCCAATCGGCACGGCGGTGGTCGTGTTCGTTTTTACCAGTGCCAGCGACGTGGTAGCCGTTTTCTTTGAAGAACTCCATCATGGTTTTGGAGTTCTTTAGCACTGGGTTATCAAACCACTTCGCCCAGAAGAGATTGTTGGATGTATGCGGGTAGATGCCGGTGTAGAGGCTGGCCCGCGAAGGCGCGCACACGGGGTTGTTGCTATAGGCGTGTTGAAAGGTGACGGCTGATTCTGCGAAGGTGCTCATGTGCGGCGTGAGCGCCTGAGGATGTCCGCCAAATACGGAGCTGAAATCGTTCAAGTCATCACAGATGATGAAGACGACATTCGGCTGCTGACTAGTGGCAGAAATCGCATCAGATGTGAACGAGCAGAGCGATAACAGTAGGGCGCTTAGCCGCAATCGGTGTGATTTGAATACAGTCATGAGAATGTGTTGTGCTCTTTGTGTGTGGTGACGTTTGAAGAAGGGCGTGCGAGTATTACTTTGCGCAAGTTGTCAGCAATGAGATATGTTTTGTGAACGTTCTTTACTGGTTGGGAAGGATTGTGACATCTTCTATACGACTTTAATGCCATATGTTGTTGATTATCAATGCATGATCATGTCCCATTTAGAGGCGTCCCATTTCACTGGCTGTGGGAATGCCGCGGATTCTTTTTTCCAAATGGCTTTCAATTGATCCGCTTTTTCCGGGAGCTGATGGATGAGGTTGTTCTGCTCCATTGGGTCGTTGATATAGTCGTAGATCTCGAAGGATTCTGCTAGGCCTTCGACGGCATCTTTATAGAGATTTGGCACGGTCGGACCGACGTAGCGGAGGATGTAGCGATTGTCGGCGACGATGTAGCCTGCGGGTGCTTTTTCGCGTGAGACATTGTGTGTGAAGAAGGAGCTGCTGCCATGGAAGCCCCAGACGCGGGCATGGATCCCGCCAACCGCAAAGTAGTCGCGCACGGGCTCTGTGGAGCCTGTTGTGATTTGAGGGAGGAGTGATTTACCGTCGATTGCTTGAGGGACGTCGCCACCTGCGGCTGCGATGAGGGTTGGTAGAATGTCCATGGTGGACACGACCTGATCGAGTTGTTGCGGTTGTTGGATGCCCTTCGGCCAGTGGAAGAAGAGCGGCACGCGAAAGCCACCGAGGAGTAGCATTCCTTTGTGTCCACGGTAAGGTGCGTTGCCGGGCAGGCAGGAGAGATTACCTACGGAGCCGCCGTTATCGGAAGTGAACACGACGATGGTGTTGTCGGCTGCACCACGCGTTTCGAGGTAGTCGAGCATACGTTGAACGTTTTGGTCGACGGCGTAGATGTGCGCGTAGAAGTTATCGAGTGTTCGTGATCCGGAATGAAACGGTTCCTGATAGCTAGCTGGAGCCTTTGGTTTGAGTGGGGAATGCACTGCGTGATAATGGAGCTGCACATAGAAAGGTCTTGCCGCGTCTAGGCTTTGCTCGATGAACTGTAGAGCTTCGTCGGTAAAGACGTCGGTGTTGTAGCCTTTGATCAGCCCTGCGTGATCGAAATTCTTCCAGACGTTGGTGGCATTGTAGAATGGGGACTCCCATTGGTTATAGCCAAAGTAATAATCGAAACCGTTGTTGAGGGGGTGATCCTTGGGAGCGACCGAGCCTTCAAAGCCTTCGGCTTTGAGCTTCTTCGACACATGTTGGTGGCTTTTATTGTTATAGTAAGTGGCGTTCCAGTTGTCATTGACTTTGACGCTTTCCGGGTCTTCGACGCCGGCGGCGCGCAGGTAGTTGGGCACCATTGCGTAGTCGCGTGAGCCGACATGCCATTTGCCGATATGTGCGGTCGCATAGCCTTGGGCATGTAGTTGCTCTGCGAGGTGCGAGTTCGGCTTCAAGCCATGTGCCTCGGTGTCGATGTTGCGGTAAATGCCCCAGCGGTTTTGGAGCACGCCGGTCGCGACGCTCAGGCGCGCAGGTGCGCACAGATTACTTGAGGCGAAGGCATTGTTAAAGCGGGCGCCTTCGTTGGCCAGGCGGCTCAGGGTCGGGCTGGCTTTACGAACCGCTTCGAACGCTTGCTCTGGGGTATATTCCCCCCGCTCGGCGACGTGTTCGATGAGTGCCGGATCCAGATCGTCAACGGTGAGGCCTTCGGCGTAGGTTTCGAGTTGCGCGTGGCCGAAGTCGTCGAGCATGACGAAGATGACATTCGGCTGTTTTGCGTAAAGAGCGGCACAACTCGTAACGAGTAGTGAGCAGAACTGGAAGTATCGTTTCATGGTGATGTGAATCGGGATCAGTGAAGGATATATGTGACACGCCTCTGCTGCTTAGGTTACAGAGTTCGAATCATGCATCGTGTCTTGCGAGCTAAACGGTGCCGCGACGGGCTTCGAGTTCGCTGCGGATTTCAGCCATACGTGCTTTGGTCAATGGGTAACGTGCATTGAGCACCATTGCGACCAGCAAGCACAGAATCGGTAGTCCGATCAGTAATAGGCGCATCTTTAGTAGCGTGCCTTCGGGTTGATCGCCCCCGAGTTCTTGGCTGAAATGTGTCCAAGCTAGAAGGATACCGGACACGCCAAAGGCAATTGAGCTGCCGGCCTTCATGATCCAGCCGCTAATTGCGCTGAATAGGCCTTCACGACGTTGCCCGTGGGTGAATTCGTCATAGTCGCAATAGTCGCCGAGCATTGAGAGGAAAATTGCCCAAAAAATCGTGTAAGCTGGGGCGAAAAAGAAAGGATCGAGGAAGATGAGCTGTGGGATGTCGCTATTGTAGGTCCCCCATCGCGCGAGGCTCCCTGCGAGGGCTGCGATCAATGAAAGAAAGATGAGTTTACGTTTTTCGACACTGATTAAAAATTTGGAGATGACGAAGAGCATCACAAAACCCAACACTTGCATTATATTTTGCATGACAGCGAAGTAGCTAGAGCCCGTAAGCTTATCGCCTTCCCATACATAGTAGATGTTCACGTATAGCCCGAACGTTGCTACGAGTAAGATGCTGCAGAGTAAGCCAAGGCCGACGCCATGAAGGATGAGGAAGTTGCGATCTTTGATGAAGGACTTGAAGCTACTGATCAGCTGCACGCGTTCTTGGTTTGCGGCGACCTTATGGTAGCGCTCTTGTGGATACTTCGCACAAATGATCCCTGATACTAGTATTAATATGCTGGAGATGCCGGATAAAACACGAATGCCTGTGACTGGGTCCGAGAATAGGTCACTTTGAGTGAGTGGAAAGATCCATGGTAGCATCAGCATAAAGATCTTATTGAAGAAGGCAGAATAGATTCGGATGGTTGTGCGCTCTTCATAGTCTGGAGTCATTTCCGTGGCGAGTGCTCGAAAGGGCACTGAATAGATCGTATAGGCCGTAAAGAAAATGATCGAGAGGCAGAATAAGTAGATGGTCTTCGATTGCTCAGTCCACTCGGGTGAGGCAAACCAAATCAATGGGTAGGCTATTGCCATAAGGATCGAGCCGAACAGGAGGAATGGTTTTCGGCGGCCGAATTTACTTTTCCAGTTATCAGAGACGTAGCCCATGATCGGATCGGTAATCGCATCCCACAGGCGCATGAGCATCAGCACGGTGCCGATCAGTGCCGGGCTCATGCCTAGAATCATGTTGTAAACAGGTGTCGCGATGTCGTTGACGCCGTTTTCGCCGTAACGGTTGGTAAACTCACCGGTGCCGAATGCGACCTTCTCTTTGAAGGGAAGCGATGCTTTCGTGGACTCCTTGGGGGAGCTAGTCTCTGATTCGGTCTGCATTTAGGGGCTGGGGGCGAAAGAATGTTGGCTATTTAGCGACGAAGGTCATCGCTTCTGGCTTTGTTTGTGAGGAGGTATGGCGTGTGTGCAAAGTGTCTGAGTATTGCAATAGATTGCTCAGTAGCAATTGCGCAACCGGGTCGTGACTAACTTTTTGGCGCAATATCAGTGTGCTGAGTAATATATTGCCTTTTCCGTGTGCTTTGACTGCAAGATCAGTTCCATGCCAGAGCTCCTCGCCGCCGAGATAGGTGCGCTTGGCTGCTTTGGTCGGGATTTCTTCAGGGCGGAACCAGGTGATGGTCTGCGCCGGTGCCTCGTCTGCTTCGAGCTCATAGAAACTTTCTGCGGGAGCGACTTCGTGATATGGCTCGTCCATCATGCAGTCTGTCGGTAGCCCTTCGAATATCGGGTGCTGTTTCGCGACATGCATGCTTGATTCCCAGAATGAGAACGACGGTCGCGCGATGAGCTTGAATGGGAAGATGCCTGATTGCAGGAGTTGATTGCTCTGGATTGCCGGAGCATTGCTGGCTTCATACTCTTGCAGCATACAGGCAGAGTCATGTTCAGCAGGTGGCTCCAAGTAGAGCGCATTGGCGGTGCCTTGTTCGACACGCAGCATGGCGGCTTTGAGGTATGTCAAATCGGCCTCTGCTGAAGCATCCTCTGGCACGATAAGGAAAGTCGTCAGCGAGTCATTTGCCGACCAATTCGACAGGGCTGTATAGCGAATGCCCGCATCGTCAAGCCAGGGGGTAATGTCGGCTTCCGGATCATATACGACCAGGTCTGCTTCTGTCGCGGTGACAGGTGCTGGAGTGACAAACAGTTCGATCGTATTTGAACGCTCGATTTGTCCTTCTAAATTATAGGCGCGAATCGTGATCGTATTCGCCCCGGTTTTGAGTAATGAGCTTGGGATGTATGCCTGCGCCTGCTGGAAATTATGCTCACCTGACCAGTCCAGATCAGTGAGTTTGAATGCGGTGTCGTCATTGCAGAGTTCAATGCATGTCGGCACCGAGTGATTTAAGCCGCGCAGCACGATAGAGAAATTGACTGACTCGCCTTGCTTGATATTTCGTTGCTCAGGAAAGCACAGGATGGATGGTGTTTTGTTGGCCTCGGCGATTGCGTGGTAGGCGGCTTTGGGGCGTTGCCAGTGGTCGATTAGGCCCGCACCAAGAATCCAGTCGCCATCGGTAAAAGCATGTATGCAGTATCCGGATACATTCTCATTTGAGAGGAGTGCCTCGAGTTGACGTCGATTTCCACGTGCTTGCACTGCTTGAGATGCACGGCAGAAGGCGTCTACATTTTCGTAGATGTCGTTGAATTCACAGGCATCCATACTTTGCTTGAGCGCGTCTAGTATCTGATGGTGGTGGCGATAGGCGGGGAGCTTTTCGTTGCCATGCTTTTGGAAGAGTTGGCAGTTTTTTTCGATCTCTGGGAGTCCGCCAAATCCGAATTCGGAGACAAACAAACCTGTGCCCGCTTTGATCTCTGTGTTTCCCTCATTGGTGTCTGTTTTACCGAGATCTTGATAGAGCTTCCAATGTTTCTCAGATACCGGTGCGCGCACATAACTGTGGAGCTCGCTGAGTGTTTGTTTTTCAGTGCTATGCGGAAGGTAAAAATGTGCACCAGAGGCCCAGCCGCCGGATTCATCGAGAATGAGGCGAGTCGGGTCGAGTTCGCGTGCGGCGAGCGACATCGCGGGCATCAAGCGTGCGAGTTCGATACGCGTGACTTCATTGAACATTTCCCACCAAATAATGGAGGCGTGGTTGCGGTCGCGCAGCACGAGTTGACAAATTTCATGCTTAATCCGTGTGGGGGCCTCAGGCGTTGCGGTTGGCCAACAGCTCATACACTCGACTGCGGGGGATGCGATCACAAGTAGGCCAGCGGCGTCAGCTTCTTCCAAAATCATAGGAGGGACAGGGCGTCGCCATGGGCGCAGCAAGTTGAGGCCAGCGTCTTGAGCGAGCTGGATCTCGCGGCGCACTTCTTCGCGGGATTCCGGATACGATTGATGTTTGGCATAGACGCCCTCCCAGAAGCCGCCGCGCAGGTAGATGCGTTTACCGTTGAGGCAGAAACGCTCATTCTTGTAGGTGAATTCACGCAATCCGATACGCTCAGTGGATTCAGCGACGACTTTGCCGTTCAATGAAATGCGTGCGTGCGCGGTGTAAAGGTGTGGTATTTCGCAGCTCCAGAGCTTCGCATCTTCAAGTGCGATGCTATGGTTGAGCAGTGTGTTGCCCGGTTGTAGCTGGAATGTTTGCTCGGTTTGATAAGCGCGGTCGCCATTCGCATCGGATACGTCGATGGTTAAGGTCGCCGTCTGCGTGGTGGACTCATTGCAACGAAGCTTGAGGTCGAGGTCGAAGGTCGAGTCTTTTAGCTTGGGCTGGTAGAAGGCGTGCTGGATCCAGACGGATTGATTGAATTCCAGCGTTGCAGCCTGCCAAATGCCGGCAGTGAGGCCGCCGCGCCAGTGCGGCATATCGTTGGGGCCAAGATCGTCGACACGGATGTCTTTGGTAATGATCGGGCTGACGATTCGCACCGTGATCTGGTTGGGGGCTCCGTAGTTGAGAAAGTCCTGGATTTCAAAATTGAAGGGAGTGTAGCCGCCGTCATGTGAGCCGACTGCCTTGCCGTTGATCCATACTCCAGTGCGGTAGTTGGATGCTTGAAAGGCAATACGGCAGATTTGGCCGACTTTGTCGGCGTCGATATCGACTTGTGTGCTATACCATGCGACGCCTTCGTAGTCTTGCTCCAGCTCTTCCCAGCAACTGGGAACTTGAATGTCGACACTGTCTAGTTCGAGTTGCTGCGTGTTGACTTGCCAGTGCTCGCTGAGACCAACGTTCTCGGGGTCGAGTTTAAATTTCCAGGTGCGATTGAGGCAGAGGGTGTCCATGAAAAAGGAGGAGGATGTCCGATTTGAAAAACACTATCATAGCAAATGTGGCTGATCGGGTCGGTTTCCAAAGCGCCAAAACTGTTTGCTAAATCGTATTTGTCACTCGGATCGGATTTTTTATGGATGTGTTCCGTAATACGAAACTTTTCGTGCAGTCCTACTGGAATCGGAATTACACTGAACCAACATCCGTTGGGCTGTACCCTGCGGGCGGTGTATCGCCATGGATACTTTCGAGTAGTGCGTTGAGCGCTTTAACTGTGTCAGTATTGGACTTTGCGATGTTTACGCGTTGGCCAATGTCGTCGCCTAGATGATACAGCTGTGGCTCTGGTGAATTGCCCGTTTCGATGCCTTTGTCGCCAAAGATTGCGGGGCCTTCGTGGGGAGGAATGTAAACCCATTCGCCTTGCCGCACGACGGTTTTCGAGCCGATGCCTTCGGTGACCAGGTTCTCACGGCCGACAGTATCGGTGCCGAGCAATACGCCGGTCATGTCTTGGCTGTCGGCAGCTTCTTCGGGCGGGATGTTGGCGCCTCCCATTTGCGCAAAACTTGCAAGGAAGTCGGCATGGCTAAAGAGG